>JACXTT010000017.1_pt1 | contig 237740 bp, 243 predicted proteins | sample 9270951 | NCBI WGS metagenome assembly JACXTT01 (sample SAMN15532306, study PRJNA645909) | rock metagenome | isolation source: weathered quartz diorite | place: Puerto Rico | collected 2017-06-21 | reverse complement strand
ACGAATCTGCTGTTTGGCTACGATGGGTTGGGGCGGCGGACGTTTCAGTTAGATTTTCTGACGGGGTTCTTAAACAGTAACTATGTCTTTACGCCGGGGGGACGTTTGAGTGAGATCACGTATCCCAACAATCGGGTGGTGGATTATGCCTACGATAACCTGGGCCGTGTCAGCCAGGTGAGCACTACCTCTGGCAGTGGGGTGACCACGGTGTTGGCGAAAGATCTGACGTATAAACCCTTCGGCCCCCTAGCGAGCTTCACCTTTGGGAACAATCTCTCCTATTCGGTCAACTTCGATCAGGCTTACCGCCCTACCCTACAAAGCAGTGGGCCGCGCATTAAAAATGCGTTCTACGATGCGGTGGGGAATATCAGTGGATTATACAATGCGGACAGTACTGGTCAGACGTTTACCTAATGATGGGTTAAACGAACTGACGGGGGCGACGAATACGCAGAGCGGTAGCTATGGCAGTTTAAGTTATCTCTATAACGCCAATGGCAACCGTAGTAGTGAGACGCGCAACGGGGTGACGGTGGCTTATACCTATGCGACGAACCGCAATCGGTTGTTGGACAATGAAAATCAGTATTGGCAGTACGCGGCGACGGGGGATGCTTATTGGAGTAGCGATGCGTACGTGATGGGTTATGACGGGTATGGGCGGATGGTGAGTGCGCGGTCGGGGGTGGCGGTGTATGAGTACGATGCGTTCGGTCGGCGGACGAGGAAGACCGTGAGTGGGGTGGTGACGTCGTTTCATTATGGGCTTCAGGGGGAGTTGTTATACGAGCAAGGGGGTGGGACGAAGTCGTATGTTTATTTAAATAATATGCTGTTGGCGAGAATCGATGGGAGTAGTGTTTATTATTATCACGATGATCCGTTGGGGGCTCCTCAAACGATGACGGACAGTGGGGGGAATATCGTGTGGAGGGCGGAGTATGAACCTTTTGGTAAGGTGATGATTACTACGAGTGCGGTGGTGAATAATGTGAGGTTGCCGGGGATGTATGCGGATAGCGAGACGGGGTTGTACTACAATTGGAACAACTACTACGACTCCAAATCGGGAAGATGGATTACCGCCGATAAGATGTCGATCGCGGAGCATGTCCAACGATGGAAAACAGGCAAAGGATTATTAGAACTGAATCCGTATGTTCCCGTGTTAAACAATCCGTTGCGGTGGACGGATCCGACGGGATTGGCAGGCGGTGGAGCAGGCGCGGCCATGCTTATGGAAGAACCTGTAACAAGAAATAGACTAGAGCGTTCTACTTTCTCGATCACAGAAAATCAGAAGTCAAAGGCTTGGATGGACTATCTGGGCAATATGGCTGAAACATGGAACGTCATGCCACCGAAATTTACTCAACACTGTCTGCTACAGGATTGTAATAATATCTCCGATAAGGTTTGTCGTGCCGACAACACCCAGGCAGTTGCAGCTGGGTCGTCATCTGGCCTTGTATGCCGATGCTTATTGTGGGATCAGTTAGTTGTTCAGTAAGAGGACGCATAATGATTCGTGTTTATTCATCTCCTGATCTAAGCAACGCTTACGCAATAAAAGATTTGCTCGAAGCGAACGGAATATCAGCGCATGTGTTTAACGAACATGTGAGTCAGATGCCGGGGGCGTTCTTCCGTGCGACCCCCGATGTATGGCCTGAGGTTCAAATTGATGATGAACGCCGATTGCACGAAGCAAAAACATTGATTCACGATTATGAAAAAAACCAACAAGCTGAAACAGAATCTCGTGCCGAGAGACCACCTTGGAAGTGCCGCAAATGCAAAGAAGAAAACGACGATTCGTTTGAGATATGCTGGAAATGCGGTGCAGCACGATAATTTATTTTTAATAGAATGAAATAAACCCCAACCAAAAAGCCCGGCTCACGCCGGGCTTCATTCTTTCTGTTCTGTTAACACCGTCAACACCAAACACTCCTTCATGACACGCAACTACGGTTGCCGGGCACACTAATGCCAAAACTCTTTCCCAGGCCGTTGTCATAACCAATAGGGTCAGACTCGATTGAAAAAAATTAATCAGCTATAGTCGCCACCAGCAGAAACGACCAGGGAATTAGGTCATGGCTCGCTTACCCCGCTATGTCTTACCTGGACAACCGCAACATGTCATTCAGCGCGGGAATAATCGCGCGGTCACTTTCTTTGCCGAAGAGAATTATTTTTTCTATCGAAAGAAATTAAAGGGGCCAGGCTCGATTTATTTATCAGTAAAGTAAATTCTGATAGCGTTTAACCATGCCCCATCGCCCACGCATTCATCTTGATCATGCACCTTTACATATCGTGCAGAGAATTAAAGGAACCAGACTCGAATTAATCACTCGTCTTCAGCGATAAAGCATGCTCGCCCTAACTGAGCCAGTTGATTCCACTTAAAATCAGGTCAGAAAATTTTTTCATACGCCTGCCGCAACACTGCTTGTTGCCTGCTAAACTTTTTCAATCGACTCCTTCACATCGAAAAGGCCAAGATTGAAAACAAAACATCCTGCATCCGTTGTTCCTGACGCGCCAAATCGCTCCAGCCATCGATCACGGCTACCGCGCCGTCCATGGCGCAAAATGCTGCGCGCCTTGTTCACCAATTTGCGCGGCGGGATGCGCATTGTTTTTTTCAGGCGTGTCGAAGTTAAATCGTTGGTTGTTTCTCCAGAACAATTAATTGTCATCGCGCTCCTGGCTATCGGCGGTGGCATCTTCCTAAATCGTAGCTTTTACAGCGGCGCAGTGATATTCAATTGGAATGAGCTGCGCGGGCTGTGGTTCGATCTGCCGATTTTTCTCCTGGTCGGGTGGCTAACCGCGCGGTTTGCGGCGCGGCGAATTCATGCGCTTTTACTTCCCATCGTTTTATTCGCGGCGGTGTTAATTACCGATGTGCTGTTAACCGCCGTTATCCATATCGGCACGCGCTGGCTGTCGCCGCAAAAAATATATTGGGTTTGGATTGGTGCTTACTATGGCGCTTTCTTATGGTTGATCTCGATCGCAGCGGTATACGTGCGGCGCGTGACGCGAATTTCCGCGGCGCGCGTTTTATTGACGCTGGCGCCCTTGCTGACACTGGGCATTTATGGATTCCTGATACCTCCGCAACCGATGTGGTATCAATCGCAAGCCGCGGAACCCATCGCGCCTAACACAGATTCGCCCGTGGCCGAGGAAATGTTGTATCTGCAGCCGCGTTTAGCCGAACAAACCATCAACACATTGTTGCCGCCTCAAAAAGGCAAGACCAATATGTATTTCGTGGGCTTTGCGCCCTACTCTTACGAGGACGTGTTTCTTAAGGAAAGCGAAGTCATTCGAACCTTGATGGACGAACGTTTCGGCACGCATGGTCGGTCTTTGCTGCTGGTCAACAATAATAAAACCTTGCGGCGTTACCCGCTGGCCACGGTGACTAATTTGCGCGCGACGCTGGCGCATATCGGAAAACTAATTAATAAAAAAAATGACGTGGTGGTAATTTACTTGACCTCGCACGGCTCGGAGAAACATCGCTTGTCGAACAACTATTGGCCCTTGCAGCTCGAAGAGCTGGATCCGACCTTACTCAAGCGTCTGCTCGACGAAGCGCAAATAAAATGGCGCGTGGTGATCGTCTCGGCCTGCTACGCGGGTGGTTTCGTCGAACCGCTGCGCGAACCGAATACGCTGATCATGACCGCGGCCGACGCCAAGCACACTTCCTTCGGCTGTGGGTCGGAATCCGATTTTACATATTTCGCCAAAGCTTTGTTTGATGAACAATTACGCCAAACCTATTCATTCGAACAAGCCTTCCAGCGCGCCTTGCCGATTATTCGCGAACGCGAAAAGCAAAAGCGCGAGGAATTTTCCAACCCACAAATTGCCATGGGTGAGGCGATTCGAAATAAACTTGCGCAAATAGAACGCCGTTTAGCATCAACGGTTAAAACTTCGCCAGCGCCTCTGCTTAAAACCGGCCAATAGATTCTTTGGAATAAATCAATTTTCGGAATAAGCTGCGCTTAAGATTTTTTAATCTTTTTTAAAATGAGATCGCCGCTCGCTTACATCCGCTCGCATGGAATTCTGGGAACGCTGCGCGCTCTGGCCGATTATGGCGGGCATCTGCGACGTCGATGGATTAATTCAAGCATCGACCGAAAATACGGTACCGATACGCAAGGCGTGATCGATGACATGAGCGCGCTCGGCCTGTCCAGCGCCCAGCACGCGCACGCCAAGGGTTATGAAGGCGTGCAAATACCTGTGTTCCGCGAAATGCTGCGCCAGTTGCCGTTAATATCCAACGAATATATTTTTTTGGATTTAGGATCGGGCAAGGGACGCGCCTTGATGATGGCGGCGGAACATGGCTTTAAGCGCGTTATCGGCGTCGAACTATCGCCCACATTGCACCAAATCGCCGAGAAAAATATCGAGCTTTTCAAGCAGCATCGGCCACAAGCGAGCCCCATTGAGCTGCGTTGTCAGGACGCGGTGGATTATCGGCTGCCGGATGACAAACTGGTGTGCTTTTTCTACAACCCTTTCGACTGCGGTGTGATGCAGCAGCTCCTGCTCCATATCAAGGAATCCCATGCACGTTGCCCACGCTCCATCGTCGTGGCTTATCGTAATCCGGTTTGCGCGGACTTATTCGATAAGGCGGGATTTCTGCGGCTGATTCATGCAACGCCTGCCTACCGACTCTATGCAACCAAGTAGCGGAAAACTGCGGGATTTTCTTAGCTGGCTAAATAATAGTGGCTTGGCCGCTATTTTTGATAACATCTTTTCATAACGATCTCATCTAAGGATTCCCATGTCTCAACGGATGATATTTGCAGGCGGTTTTTTAGTTTGCGTCGGCTTGATAGCGGCGGCGCTTTATTTTCAATATTTCCAGCACCAAGAGCCGTGCCCGCTTTGCATCTTTCAGCGCTTGTTTGTGATCGGCGTGGGTATTATTTTACTTATCGGCGCTTTGCATAATCCCAATTTGGGCGCGCGACGTGTTTACGGCGGGCTGGTGGTGCTGTGCGCAGGCTTGGGCGCGGGCGTGGCGGCGCGGCATGTGTGGATACAACATTTGCCTTTCGATCAACAGCCTGGCTGCAGTTACGACTTCAACTACATGCTGGAAAAGTTTCCCTTGTCGCAAACGCTGAAATTGGTGCTGGCCGGAACCGGTGACTGCGCGCAAATCACCTGGACCTTCCTCGGACTTAGCATGCCCGCTTGGACGCTGATTTTTTTTATCGGCTTCATCGGACTCGGGCTCATATTGATTTTCAAACCGTCGATCAAACATTAGTTAAACTCAAAATTTTTCCACAAAAAAACGGCCCGGTATAAACCGGGCCGTCGTCTACGAAGAAACTAACTGATTACAGCGCTGGGCAAGTTGCCGCCGACGCTCCCTTGAGCGGTTGAATTTGCGGGAAGCTGTAAGGATTGATGCTCGGCAAACGCTTCACCGTCAAACGATGGATCGGCAGATTGCTGGTCGTCACCATCTTGCCTAAATTTAATTGCAAGTACTTGACCACCGCTTCGCTGACATCCAGCACATCCAGGCTGTTGGGCAACGGTGTGCCCGCTACCACGCCAGGACCCGCGACTTGAACGATGCTGCCATCGTTCATCACCACTTGAATCGTGCGACCACGGCAGGGGTTGCAGTTGTTGATGGTGGTCGGATCATCCGCGAACCAATAGCCGGTGACCGTGTACCCTGGATGGGCAGCGCTACCATTAGAGGGGACACACAGCTGGTACGTCGAGCTGGTTGTGCGGTTGTCGTAGAGCTCATGGTCGTCAATTGCAACGCTTTTGACCTTGATGTTGCTGCCGCGATTGGTGGTCCAAGGCGCGGTGGGGTTAGCCCAGGTCAATGGTGTCGGATTAATCGGCGTAGCACCCATGAATCCATCGCAAGCATCCACATCATAGTTCAAGCCGCTGTAGCCAAACATCCAGCCGCCGGTCCACTGACCTGGATCGGGATGGAAAGTACCGCCAATCGATTGCTCGATAGCGAACTTAAGGTCGGCGCCGCAAGCTTTGTCGGTGCGACCTAGCTTGGCGGCAATGGGGATGTAGTGATAGATGTCGTTCATGGTGATAGCCCCACCCGGCCGCACGTGAGTTCCATAACGGAAGCCACGAATCGACGCTGACTGAGCTTGACCCAGGGCGGCCATGGCATCCGCGATCAGATCGTGCGAAGTGCCTTCGACCACGCCAGGCATGTCTTCGCCCACGAAGTTGGAACGGTGCAGACCCACTTGCGTGTAGGCGATGATTTCATCCACCGGACGCCGCAACATCGTGGTGTTGCCACCCACCGTTACCGTCTGGCCAGCAACGAATGTCGCTTTTACAAAAGGCTTACGTACCTGCACTATCTTCGCGGCAACATTTAGATCAGGGGTAATATCGTCGGTCACGACTGTTTGTTTGAAATCCCAGCTCGTGATCGCGCCGCTGCTCACCGTCAGTTTCATTTTTCCCACCACGGTTCCGTCCTGGCCTTCTTCCACAATGAGAGTCCGGCGACCGTCGATATTGTTGGCGACGATTGGGCTAGTGGTGCGCTCATGCATGTCGGAATTGAGAATCACATCAGGAGCGGGTGCCAGCGTCTCGGCGATCTGGATGTCGCGAGACATTTCCATTTCGGAGATCATGACCACCACATCGACACCTTCGACAGTACGCAGTCTGTTGACGAAGCACGGCACTTCAGTCTTGCCGTCGGTAAACATGTAGTTCAGGGTTACGCTGGTGCCGACCGCGGCAATGGCGCGCGCCGTAGTCATGCCCAAGATGCCGACCTTAACATTGCCGACTTGCTTGATCATGTAGGTAGGCAACACGCGCTTACGCGGACGAACCGTGCCAGTAGCAGGATCTGTTGCTGTCACACCGCACACGGCCGTATCGTCAAACTGATTGGTGTAATACAGGTTGGAACCCATGGCATGCCAGTTGGCCAACGGCGGAGTTGTTGCCGTACCAACGAAGGTTTCTTCAAAACGGGCAGGACCGTAAAGAAAATCCCAATTACCCGGAGCATCCGCATCAATGCCAAACATGTTGACGACATCGATCAAAGCCTGGCCGCGGCTGAACAGTGCTTCACCAGAACCTTGCACCGTATCGCCAGTATTGATGAGCAGAGAAGTGTTGGTGCAAACCTTCTTACCACTGACGTAGCCACACTTCATGGCGTCGTTGCGCATGCCCTTAATAACCGTATACATGCGCGCCAGGCCACCTTCCCAATGATTACCAACCGCGTCGCTACGCAGATTAGGCCGTGGCAACAAATGTCCATGGATGTCGCCAGTATGAATTAATGTGACCTCGCCGCTTCCGGCGGCGAAGGTTAATGGCGCAAACGTCAAGGCGGCCAAGCCCAGCGCGAGCGCTCCTCTCTTGAAATGAATATGACTCATGGGTCGATCTCCTGCTTTATTGAAAGTACCGAGTGGTTATAGATTTCTCAACGGCCGATAGGGGCAACGATTAAAAATTTCGGTGTCACGTTATTGCAGACGAGAGAATATCTTTGTCATTACTACAACAAACAGGAGTATATAGATAATTAATGATGCGTTAATAAGGAAGAATTTTTTAAAAAAATGGGAATAAAAACGCAGGATGTTAGATTTAATATTTTTTACGCATTTTTTTTAAAATCAGGTTTGCATGCATGCCCGATTTATTTTTCATGCCCGATTTGTAAAGCATTTGTAACAAAAGTCACACACAGAAAAGCGGGGCTACAAACCTCTGGCAGCGCGGCGCAAGAGAAACAGCGTCATGACGAAAAAAATCACTATCGGCAGTAACGCACCCATGAGCGGCGACACATCGTAGAGTATTCCGAAATATCCGAAACTTTGATCGATAATGACAAACGCCAAACCAAACATAATGCCGATAAAAACACGGCTGCTCATGCCACCGCTGCGAATCTGACGGAAGACGAATGGCGTAGCGAGCAACATCAACACCAAGGTGGCGAGCGGCATGAATGCTTTTTGCCAAAAAACCAAACGGAAATTGCGCGTATCCTGATTGTTCTGCTGCAGATGCCCGATGTAATAATGCAATTGTTGGATGGAAAGGCTATCCGGTTGCACGGCGAACACCGATATCACCTCGGGCGTTACCTCCGTGAACCAGTCTTCTTTGTCGACGTGGCGCACTTCAATCGCCTCCTTGCCGACAATTAGGCTTTGTTTCACGTCCTCCAGCCACCATTTATCGCCATCGTGCCACGCGCGCTTGGCGAAGGTTTGCGTGCGCAAGTGGGTGCGCGAATCGAAATCGTAAATACTCACGTGCAACAGGCTCAAATCCGGCAACACCTCGCTCATGTTCACAAACGATTTGCCGCTACGCAGCCATAGCCCGGAACTTTTTTGTTCCAAGGCGGTGGCCAAGGCCTTGGCGCGTCCACGTTGCGCGTAGTTTTCCGAGGCGGGCACGATGTATTCGCCCACCAGAAAAATAATCATGGCGAACACGATGCCCACTTTCATGGTCGAGCCAACGATGCGCATGACCGACACGCCCGCGGCACGCATGGCGGTGAGCTCGGAATTAAGCGCCATGGTGGAAAGACCCATCATCGTGCCAATCAAAGCCGCGATCGGCGACAGCTGATAGACCTCGCCCGGTTGCTTCAAGATGACATATTTTATCAACGCGAGCAGCCCGAAATTGGCCTTGCCATAATCCTTTAAGCCATCGATCAAAATAAAAAACACCGCCAAGGCCACCAACACGTTCAGCACCAGCAACATGCTGTAAAACACTTGGCGCGCAATCAAGCGGTCGAGGAGCGTGAGCATTAGCGGCGCCTGAATATCACAGGCAGGGAAAACAACGGAAGATTATAAGCGCGCTGCAGCAGCAAATGCAGCGCCACCAAAATCATGCCGCCATGCACCCACCACAATCCGGCCAGCGGCGGCATGCGTCCATTTTGCAGCATGGTTTCGCCAATACCGAGCAAGTTGGAATAAATGAAATACACGACGATGGCGACGAAAAGATTGGACAAGCGCCCGCGGCGCAGATCGGTGAAAGCCAAAGCCATGGCGAATAAAATTAACACGAATAACGCCAAGGTTTTACCCAAGCGCCAATGCCATTCGGCGTTGATATCGCGGTCATTGGTTTTTCCCAACATCACCAAGGTTGGCAAGCCGGATGTCGGCACGGGCGCATCGAGCAGTTTTTTGGGCTCGATACGCAAGTTATAAACGTTAAATTCCAGAATACGATAGTTGGGCATGCCCGGCTCGCCTTCGTACAACGTCCCATTTTGCAGCGCGAAAAATTTATCGCCGGTTTTCGTGTCGGTAAAAACATGGCCGGACTGGGCCATCATCACACCCTGCTTGCCTTCTTCCAGGCTGCTGACAAAAACACCCTGGACCTCGCCGTTATCTTGAATATGCTCGGCGTAAAAAATGCGTCCTTTGCTGAGCGTTTCGAGAAACACGCCAGGCGCGGAAAAATTGGGATCGGTGCGCTGCGTGCTTTGAATTTTGATTTTCTCGATTTGGCGCGCCGCGAGCGGTGTGAAATAAAACGATCCGAGTGAAACAATCGCGGCAAAAACCAAACCAAGCATCATGACTGGCCGCACAAAATGCAGCAGCCCTACTCCGCAAGCAGCCAGCACGGTCATTTCACTGTCGCGGTACCAGCGGCTTAAAGTCAGCAACACGCCCAAGTACAGCGCCAACGGCAACAACACATCAATCTTTGCCAAGGTCTGAAAGCCGAGTATCAGATAGACCACTTCACTGGATTGATCGCCGCGCACCGCGCGACCCAAGAGCAATGTCATGCTCATGAGCACCATGACCACGAGCAACACGGTGGCGATTCCCAGAGTAGTGGTCGCGGTTTCGCGGTAAAAGGCGCGGTTAATGATCACGGCGCGACCCCTGGAGATGTTTTGACAAGGAGCAAGCAAACATTGGAAAATGCCCCTCGATGAACGAATTCAGTGGACAAGCGATCAAAATCGCTGATTTTTTCACTTTATCGTCTCTAAGAACTTGATTGCACAATGGAAGCATGGCTCGGCATCGACAAAAATATACCATATCTTTGGCCGTGGGCGCGGGAAATAAAATAAGGGGCAGGCATGGAATTCATCGTTAAAAGCGGTACGCCCGAAAAACAACGCAGCGGATGTATCGTGGCGGGCGTTTTCGAAACGCGCAAACTCTCCAGCGTGGCGCAACAAATTGATGAAGTGTCCGGAGGCGCCATCAGCGCCATTCTGCGACGCGGCGATCTCGAGGGCAAACCGAACCAAACATTGCTGCTACATAACGTCGCGCAGCTTCCCAGCGAACGCCTGCTATTAGTCGGCTGCGGCCGGGAAAAAGAATTCAACGAAAACCGTTATCGCGAAGCCATTGCCAAGAGTGTTAATGCCCTGCGCGATACGGGCGCTACCGAAATTACCTCGTATCTCACGGAGCTCGAAGTGAAAGGCCGCGATATCGCTTGGAAAGTGCGGCAAGCGGTGGAGATCACCGAAAGCACCTTGTACCGCTTCGACCAAATGAAGAGCAAGCCGAATAATAATCGCCGCACATTAAAACGCGTGATTCTGGCGGTGCCAAAACGCAGTGATCTCGGTCTAGGTGAACAGGCCGTAAACGAAGGCCGCGCCATCGCCGAAGGCGTGAAGCTGGCGCGCGATCTCGGCAATCTTCCAGGCAATATCTGCACGCCGACTTATCTCGCCGATCAGGCGGTGGAGCTCGGCAAGCTGCATAATCTAAAAGTCACCATTCTCGAAAAAGAAGACATGCAAAAATTGGGCATGGGTTCGCTGCTATCGGTCTCGCGCGGCAGCCGTCAGCCGCCCAAACTCATCGTGTTGGAATATCACGGCGCCAAAGAAGACGACGCTCCCGTGGCTCTCGTAGGCAAGGGACTTACCTTTGACGCGGGCGGCATCTCCATCAAGCCAGCGGCAAACATGGATGAAATGAAATATGACATGTGCGGCGGCGCCTCCGTGTTGGGCGCGGTCAAAGCCGCCGCCGAGTTGAAGCTGCCGCTCAATGTCGTGGGTATCGTACCCAGTTCGGAAAATCTTCCCGATGGCGACGCCAACAAACCTGGCGACATCGTCACCAGTATGTCCGGTCAAACCGTCGAAGTACTGAATACCGACGCCGAAGGACGCTTGATTTTATCCGACGCGCTCACTTATACCGAACGATATAATCCCGCCGTCGTCATCGACATCGCCACGCTCACGGGCGCGTGCGTCATCGCCCTCGGCGCGCACGCCAGCGGCTTGCTGGCGAACAACGATCAATTGGCGCGCGAAATTTTGAACGCGGGAAAATATACTTTTGACCGCGCCTGGCAATTACCGTTGTGGGACGACTATCAAAAACAACTCGACAGCAATTTCGCCGACATGGCCAACATCGGCGGACGCGAAGCGGGCACCATCACCGCCGCTTGCTTCTTGGCGCGCTATACGAAAAATTTCAAATGGGCGCATTTGGATATCGCGGGCACCGCCTGGAAAACCGGCAAAGAAAAAGGCGCCACGGGACGGCCAGTGCCACTGCTGGTGCAATTTCTCATTAGCCGCGCGCGTCAAGGCAGCGCGGATGACGGCGCATGACCCGGGTTGATTTTTATCTGCTGGAAAACGGCGGCGAAGGCGGCCAAGACGCCGCCGTATGCAAACTCACCCACAAAGCTTTTCATCTCGGTCATAAAATCTACATCCTTACGTCCGATTTTAGCCACGCTCAGCGGCTCGACCGCTTATTATGGACCTTCAGCGCTGGCAGTTTCATTCCGCACGGACTAAGTTCAGAATTAATGGAAACCACGATGCCTGTGCTGATCGGCGCGGATGAACCGCCGACGGCTTACGATGACGTGTTGATCACGCTGGCGCCGCAAGTGCCCGAATGTTTCAGCCGTTTTCAGCGCGTGGCGGAAATCGTCGCCGGACGTGAACCGGAAAAAACCCAAGCGCGCGACCGCTTCCGTTTTTACCGCGACCGTGGTTATGAATTGCAAACGCACAAGCTTGCGCTCGACCTTCAAGGTGCCGATGCATGACGACGCTTGATCCCAAATATAAGCACAAACCTTCCGAGAAACACACGCTGGAGGAAGTGCTGAAATCGCTTCAAGATTTGATTCGTCACGACCTAGTCGACGAAAAATCCGCCGCCAGTAAACTCGAAACGCCGCAGAGTCCGAACCACCGCGAAGAAAATTCCAGCGTAGGCAACGACAGGCCACAAACGGCGGCGAAAAATTCGATGCATGAAGATTTCGCGCCGAAGAAGCCCGACTCGGGACCGGTGAATCTGGATGCCGTTATGCGATCTTTGAAAGATCTCGTTGCCAACGAACTTGATGTCGGCGATAGGCCGTCACCGTCGAGCAGCGAAGTTATTTCATCTTCCGCGACGACACCCTCTGAACCACCGATGATGGAGCCCGATGTTGCGACGGAATTAATGTCCTTGGATGAGACGCTAACCTTCGATGAGTCGCCAGAAATCGCGCCGCCCTCTCCCGCCATGGAAACATCGGATACTTTGGAATTTCCAGGAGAGATTTCAGCGGACATCCTGAACGAACCAGAAACGCCCGCGCCCACCCTGGAAACAGAAACACCCACGCAAAATATTGTCACGACGCTTTCGCCCGAACAGGAAACGACAAGCGCCAGCGCTGAAGCGCAACAAAAACTTCTGCTCGACGAAGCGCCTGTGCTTTTGGCGGAAAAACTTGAACCGCCGATGCCAAGCTCCGAGACGACATCGGCATTTGCGTCAGAACCAATACCGCCAGCCGAGGCATTTACCGCCGAACCTGCTACCGAACCAGAAATAAGTTTCGAAGAAACAAACGTGGATCAAACAGCCGCTGAGAACGTCGCGAGTCCACCCGAAGACAGCTTGCCCACCATTGAAGTCGACGAATCATTCGACGAGAACGATTACTTCAATGCCGTCGCCGAGCAAGGCGAGACATCTATCGCGGCGCAAGAAACCGCGCCCGTCAATCCGGAAACCGCCGCAGTTGAACCCGCGCCGACGGAAAAAAAGCTCGCGCTGGAAATCGTCAACGAACCTCCCGCGCCCGCCAGCACGCACAGCATCGATTTTGACAGCATTGCTTCGGCAACACCGTCGCCGCCAGCGGCGTCAATTTCCATCAGCGAAACACCGACCGTTAAAAATGAACCGCCGACAATAACGGCGGAAGCAACGGAACCCCCCGTGGCGCCGCCAGTCTTGACCGTGACGGAAGAATCGCCCGCCGCCCCGCAGCCCATAGAAATAAAAACCGAGGCACCAACGCTGGAACCGCCTAAAACATCCCCATCTGATATCCCGATCAGCGCCAAGCCTTCCGCGCCTAAAACTAAATCGTCCGCCGCGGATAACCAACACTCGTTCAATTTAGATGACATCCCCGTGCTGCAAGAAGTCGTCGCCGCGCCCGCGGGCAGTACGTTAGCGCCTAAGAAAACCGCGAATACCGCCAAAAAACAAAATTCGCCCGACGCCAGCCGCGCGCGCGACATCGTGGTGCGCGCCGTGGCCAAGCTTAACATCGAGATGCGCCAGTCGGGCGGCGTGGGGCTGGACACTAAAAGCATTCTGCGTTTACAGCAGTTGATACGCGCCGAGCTCGAGAAAGACGATAAAAAATGAACCCGCTGGGTTAAAAGTGAAAAATAGCGCGTAACGGATTAGAATTCCGTGCGCTTTTAACTTTTAATTGTCTTCATGAGTCATAAAAAAATTCAAAACCCCACGGACGGCAGTCCCGCTCCTGAAAATGCCCTGAGTAAATCCTACGATCCGCACGCGATCGAGCAACGGATTTATTTAAATTGGGAACACTCCGGTTATTTTGCGCCCAGCGGTCACGGCCAACCCTATTGCATCATGATCCCCCCGCCCAATGTCACGGGCAGTTTGCACATGGGTCACGCGTTTCAAGACACACTCATGGACGCGCTCACGCGCTATCACCGCATGCAAGGCGATAATACCTTGTGGCAAGCGGGCACCGACCACGCGGGCATCGCCACGCAAATGGTGGTGGAACGCCAGCTGGAAGCCGAAGGCAAAACGCGCCACGACTTGGGGCGCGAAGAATTTATCCAACGCGTATGGAAATGGAAAGCCGAATCCGGCGGCACCATCACGCGCCAACTGCGACGCATGGGTTCCTCGCTCGATTGGTCGCGTGAACGCTTTACCATGGACGATGGTTTGTCGCACGCCGTCACCGAAGTGTTCGTGCGGCTGCATGAAGAAGGTTTGATTTATCGTGGCAAGCGCCTAGTTAACTGGGACCCGGAGTTGCACACCGCGGTATCCGATCTTGAAGTCATTGCCGAGGAAGAAGCCGGCCACTTGTGGCATATCCGTTATCCCATCGACGGCACGAAAGAATATCTGGTGGTCGCGACCACGCGCCCGGAAACCATGCTCGGCGACGCCGCCGTCGCGGTGCATCCGCAAGACGAGCGCTATAAACATGTCATAGGAAAAATGCTGCAACTGCCGTTGATCGGACGCAAGATTCCCGTGATCGCGGACGAATATGTCGACAAGGAATTTGGCTCTGGCTGCGTGAAAATCACGCCCGCGCATGATTTCAACGACTACGAAGTCGGCAAGCGTCATCAATTGCCCTTGATCAACATTTTTTACTCCGATGCCTCGATCAACCTAACGAGTTCGCCCTATCACGGTCTCGACCGCTTTAAGGCGCGCAAGAAAATTGTCGAAGACTTGCAGGCCGCGGATCTGATCGAAAAAATACAAGATCATAAATTAATGGTGCCGCGCGGCGACCGCACGGGCGCCGTCATCGAGCCTTACTTAACCGATCAATGGTACGTCAAAGTGGCGCCACTCGCGGCCGAAGCCATCAAGGTCGTGGAAGACAGCCGCATCCGTTTCGTTCCGGAAAATTGGAACAAAACTTATTACGAATGGATGCGCAATATTCAGGACTGGTGCATCTCGCGGCAAATATGGTGGGGTCATCGTATACCCGCTTGGTACGACGCCGACGGCCACATCTATGTGGCGCGCAGCGCCGCCGAAGCAAAAGCGCTGGCCAAACAAAAGCATGGTCAAGATGTGCCGCTCGAGCAAGACGAAGACGTACTCGACACCTGGTTCTCCTCCGCGCTGTGGCCATTTTCCACGCTCGGTTGGCCGGAACAAACTAAGGAATTGAAAACGTTTTATCCCACTAGCGTACTCGTCACCGGTTTTGACATCATCTTTTTCTGGGTGGCGCGCATGATCATGATGGGCCTTAAATTCACGGGCGCGGTACCGTTTCGCGAGATTTATATTCATGGATTGGTGCGCGACGCGCACGGCCAAAAAATGTCCAAGTCCAAGGGAAATATTCTCGATCCCATCGATCTCATCGACGGCATCGATCTAGAAACCTTAGTCGCCAAGCGCACCAAGGGCTTGATGCAACCGCAGATGGCGAAAAAAATCGAACAAGCGACGCGCAAGGAATTCCCCAGCGGCATTCAAGCCTACGGCACCGATGCCTTGCGCTTTACTTTCGCCAGTCTAGCCACGCAAGGGCGCGACATTAAATTCGATCTGGGACGCATCGATGGTTACCGCAATTTTTGCAATAAACTTTGGAACGCGGCGCGTTACGTGCTGATGAACACCGAGGGACAAGATTGCGGTTTCAACGCCACGGTCGAGCTGAATGCCGCCGACCGCTGGATCGTCTCGCGTCTGCAAGAAGTGGCTCGGGAAGTAGAAACAGCGTTTCACGATTATCGTTTCGATCTCGCTTCTCAAGCAATCTATAGCTTCGTATGGCACGAATACTGCGACTGGTATTTGGAGCTTTCCAAAGTAGTGTTGACCGATTCCAAGAGCCGGCCGGAACAACTACGCGGCACGCGCCAAACGCTGGTGCAAGTATTGGAAACACTGCTGCGCATGTTGCATCCCATCACGCCATTCATCACGGAAGAAATTTGGCAACGCGTGGCCAAACTCGCGGGTCAAGCGGGCAAAACCATCATGCGTCAAGCCTATCCGCATCCGCAAAACAATAAAGTAGATATCGCCGCCACCGAAGAAATGCGCTGGGTCATGGCCGTCATTACGGGTGTGCGCAATATTCGCGGTGAGATGGATATTTCACCAGGCAAGCCGTTAGCGTTGTTGTTGCAGGATGGTTCGGCGACCGACAAAAAATATCTAGACAGCCAAGGCCATTATCTTTCCGCGCTCGCCAGAGCCGAATCGATTAGCTGGCTGGAAAAAGGTCAAAACGCACCCGAATCGGCGACGGCTTTAGTCGGCGAAATGAAGATACTCATACCTCTGGGTTCGCTCATCAACAAACAGGCCGAACTGGACCGTCTGCATAAAGAAATGGATAAGATTGAAAAGGACTTAACCAAGGCCAAAACCAAGCTGACGAACGCGGATTTCGTCGCGCGCGCTCCCAAAAACGTGGTGGAACAAGAAAACCAACGTGTGCAGCAATTCGAAACCGCGTTGGCAAACCTGCGCGCGCAACGCGCTAAAGTGGAATCTTTGCCAGGTTGATGCTTTAAATTAACAGCTAAATATTTTTATATGGATTTTTCACCGCAGAGAGCACATTACAGAACCTCCGATTAACCCCATTCATTTTTTATATTTTTCTCTGTGTCCTCTGTGCTCTCTGTAGTTAACAATCAATAATTAAATCTTTATATTTCAGGTACCGGTTCTCCATTAACCACTTTCACGCGCCCGCCCATCGCCAGGTTCGAAACCGAATCGAGCGTGAGATACTGGCTCGTTCCGTCATTCATGCGTACGCTGACGTGATAACGCGTGACTTTATTCTTATTCTTTTCTATTTCATTGCCAGCAATCGCCCCGCCCACGGCGCCCGCGACGGTGGCCAAGTCGCGGCCACGACCGCGTCCGACTTGATGCCCCAATATCCCGCCTAACAAACCGCCCGCGACAGCGCCGCCGCCCGAGGCATTGCCCTTTTCCGTGAAACTCTCAATCGACTCAATCACGCCGCAATTCGCGCACACGGGAGGCGGTGGCGCCTGCATAGCGCTAGGAGGATTGGGAACATTACTGGCAACATGGATTCTGTTGGTCTGCTCTTTCGGCAATCGTTTATGTATCACCGACTGAGAAGGCGCTGCTTCCTCTTGTGCGCTGGTAGCGGGTTTATAAGGTAATACACCCATCGCCACCGCGGCGGCGGCCGCGCCCGCCACCAGCACGATGACGGCTACGGACGTGGTAAACAGATTTCTATTCTCTAAGACTTTCATTATTATTTCCTCCTATTGAATAACGCATGATTACTCATGTTTTTAGCCGCTAAACGTCAATGTCTTACAATCATGCAGCTTTAAACGCAGGCCTAGACATACGGTTTACATACCCGAAAAAATAGGGCAAAACTGCACCACGCTGATCTGCATAAAAAATGCTTGCTAAGTCTTGGTGCGCGTGGGGCGATATGCGACCATAGCCGCCGATAATTATTAACTACCGTTTTCCCCATCAAAAAATTACTGAATCAAAATCATTTAAGGAGTCGCAATGAAAACCGGATTACTACTAGGCCTTATCGCCGTTTCCATTTCCGCGAATGCGTTCGCCAAGGAACCGGCCTCGGGACTTAAAACAGACAAGCAAAAATTCAGCTATAGCGTCGGCATCCAAGTAGGCCAGAACGTTAAACGCCAGAATCTCGACGTGGATTCCAAGGCATTCGCCCAAGGCGTGCAAGACGCCATGTCCGGCGCCAAACCGCGCATGAAAGCCGAGGAAATGCAGGCAGCGATGCAAGCGCAATACAAAAAAGAAATGGAGAAACAACAAGCCATGGCCGCAAAAAATCTAGAAGCCAGCAAGGCGTTCCTCGAAGCCAACAAGAAAAAAGATGGGGTCATTACTTTGCCCAGCGGTCTGCAATATAAGGTGATTACCGAAGGCAAAGGCAAACAACCGAAAGCCAGCGATAGCGTCGTCGCCCATTATCGCGGCACGCTGATTAACGGCACCGAGTTCGACAGCTCCTATAAACGCAACGAGCCGGCTACTTTCCCCGTGGCGGGTGTGATCAAAGGTTGGCAGGAAGCGTTGCCGCTAATGAAAGAAGGCGCCAAGTGGCAAATATATATTCCCTCGGAGCTCGCTTACGGCGAGCGCGGCGCGGGCAATGCCATCGGACCGAACGAAGCGCTAATTTTCGATATTGAATTGCTATCGGTAAAAAGCGAAGACGAAAACAAAGCTAACAAAGACGACAAAGAAACCAAAGATAAGTAATTCAACTCAGCGGGTGGCTTGGAAGTGCGCCAGTGCTTTACCGGAATCTAGCACTTGACGCACGGCATCCGCTGCGTCTTTCAAAGAGTTGTACCGCTTAAGATGCCACAGGCATAAAGCGGCCGCATACACCAAGCTGTCGCGCGTAGGTCCCTGCTTACCCGACAGCGCTTCACTGCCCGCTTCCGCCGCCGCTTGAGCCAGCGCCACGGCGTCAAAGTTGGCGATATCATCGCCCTCTTCCTGATTGGGAATTTGCGGCGCGCGCACCGCTTGGTCGATATGCAAATCCGCGGGATTAAACTCCATGGATTGTTCCGCGCCCCGGTCGTGGTAATAAAACACTTTTCCCGCTTGACGCAAGGATGGAATCACGCCGCCTTCAACACCGCGCACGATCAAAGCCGAATCGAAACCCGCATGGCGCGCGAGCATGGCGTAAATTCGCGGATAAGGTTTGTGAACGTAGCCGGTGACTAGATGAGTTTTTACACGGCCGCGAATCGGGCCCGTTAACACTTCCACCGTCGTAATGACCGGCCGCTTGACGATCAAAGTGCGTAATGGCGTCAAGCTGTGGAGCTTGGGACAAAATACTTGTTGATCGACGTAAGCCCAGCCGATATCCATCTTGCCCAAACGCGCGGCCGCTTCTTCGGGCGATAAATCGAAGCGCGCACCCGCCGCGCGCAATACTTGACGATGGGTCAGACCGTATTTAGGCCCCATGCTCTCGACACCATGCGAAACCGCCGCGACACCGCACGCGGCCAGCACCGCGGGCAAGAAAGGCGAAGCCGGCAGGCTGCGATTGAAACCATCGTAAGGATCGGCGATATCGACGACTTCATCCACCGCCGCGGTGACGGTGTGCGTGGCTTCGCGAATCGCCTCAAGCACGCCGCGATTTTCATCGTCGGTTTCGCGCTTCATGCGCAAGGCGATCAAAAAAATCGCCGCTTGCACCGGATCGACCTCGGCATTGAGAATAAAACGCATGCCAAGACGCGCTTCTTCCGACGAAATATCCTTGCTTAACTCGGGGCCGGTGGCGATGCGCTTAATAATAGAACGCATCATGACAATAGGATCGGTGGGCATAACGGGGTCTGCTGCGTTCATGACTTGGAGCTCATCAAAGCAATCATTATATTTTTACCTTCTACCCGCAGCGCATAAGTCTTTAAATTAGTTTCCGCCGGATCGTCCAACACCGCGCCCGTGCACACATTGAAACGGCTGCCATGCAGCGGGCATTTCACCAACTCTCCTTTCAAGAAACCGCTCGATAAAGAAGCGTCTTCATGCGTGCAGGTATCGTCGGTGGCGTAGAAGCAACCGCCGACATTGGCCAACAAGATGCGCCGACCGTTTACGTCGACCCGTTTCATCTTTCCGGGCAGGAGCGCGTCAACCTCGGCAATTTTTATAAAATTGTCTGGCATAAAACCTCAAATCATCAGCCGCGGCGTTTAAGTTTATAAGAAGTCATCTCTGTCACCAGCGACGAATACGGAATGGAATTCAAGTCTCCATGCTTTTGCAACGCTTGATTAACCAAGGCATGGACATTCTTCACCACAGCCGCATTGTCGCCTTCTTGATGCTGCAAACCGAGCAAGCCCCCGAACTGAATTTTAACCAATACACTGTGCGGCATGCTCAATAAATCGTCTTCCACTCCAAACGCTGGCAAGGCGGCGGCTTTCATGCGCTGGAACAATTCCTCGCAACGCTCATGGGCCGTCTGAGACTGACAGGCGATATCGGGACCGCCACGGCGAATCACTTGCTCCGCTTGATCGCAGCCAAAACCGCCTCCCATCAGAGTGCCACTGAAGGCGCATTTATAATTTTCCATGAACGACTCCGTTATCTTGGCTGACAGTCGATTAATTTATTATTACATCTCGCGTCGCGCGGGTTAAATAATTTATAATACGCGCTGATTTTACAATAATTAACTATTCCAAAAGGCCCCCTTCATGAAAACGCATTATCGATGCTCATCTTGCATGAGTAAGTATATTTTTTTGGTCCTTAGTCTGGCGACACTTTTCCCTTTGACCGTACAAGCGGGCAACGTGGTCATCGGCGCCGAAATTTCATCCGGCGGCGATGAGATCGCCACCTTGTCCAGCGGTGACAGCATCAAGGCCGGTGAACTTCTTTATCTCGGTGCTGGCTATGACTTCTCCTTAAACCGCGATGATAGCTTACGCTTGCGCGCCATGCTGGGTTATAAATTCGTCACCGTCAACGCCAGCAACGGCGATATAAAATTTAACCGCTTGCCTCTCGACCTAACGCTAATCAAACGCTTCGGCGCGTTTGCCCTGGGCGCTGGACTTAGCTATCACCTGTCGCCTAAATACGATGGCACGGTAAACGGAACCACCACCCGCATCAATTTCGACGACGCCTTGGGCGGCACGCTGCAAGCAAGTTATTATTTTGCGCAGCGCATGGAGCTTGGCTTACGACTCACCTCGATTGACTACAAATCGAACAGCTCTTTTCATTTACCCGATGGAACAGTGGTCAACAAATTGAGCGGTAACAGCGCTGGCCTGTTTTTCACCGCGGGTTTTTAGCGAATCAAACCCGCCACTTCATTTTGCGGGAGAATTGTCGGAACCGCTGATGTGCCAATCGTAAGCGCAATCCAAATGCGTGCGCACCGCGATGATGCTGGCCAAACCGTCTTCCAGCATGGCCGCCAAGGGCGCGCGATTGTCGAAACGATGGTTAACGCGGTTCAACCAAATCGAGCCCATGCGCGAGTTATGCGGATACGAAGTGCGCAAGGCGTCGGCAATGCCCATCAAATGTTCGATGCGCTCCGTTAAGCCAGCGTCTTCGGGAAACGGAGTACTCTGACGATATTGGCGAATGGCGCCAGGGCGCGTACCTTCAGGCAAGGCGAGCAAGACGATTTGTTGCGCGGCGCTCAAGCCCCAGTCATCTAATGTACTAATGATAAAACGAGTCTGCTCGACACGCTCTTCTAAACTGAGCTTGTCCATCCGTTCCTCTGCCACAGGCTGAAAAATTTTCGTGATCTGCTTTCCATACCAATCATGGTAAAGCCAGCCCTTGAGTCCTGTAAACACAAGAGCGTTTTCATTCCGTTAATGTTCGCGAGTTGCGAAAAAACGCACCTGCGGCCAACGTTCCATGGTGAGTTCAAGATTAATCGATGTCGGAGCAAGATACGCCAAATTACCCGCTCGATCCAAGGCCAGCCGCGCTTCACAGTTTTTACGGAATTCCTCGAAGCGTTTAGCATCCTGGCTATCAACCCAACGCGCGGTGCTGACATCGATCGTGTCGTACGTGCATTCCACTCCGTATTCGTGTTTTAGGCGATAGGCAACGACATCGAATTGCAAGGCGCCGACCGCACCCAAGATAAGATCGTTGCTTATTAGCGGCCGATAAATTTGCGTGGCGCCTTCCTCGCTCAGCTGATCGAGGCCTTTTTGCAAGGCTTTCATGCGCAGCGGATCGCGCAATATCACGCGCCGAAAAAGCTCGGGCGCAAAATACGGAATTCCAGTGAACCGCAAATTTTCGCCTTGCGTGAAAGTATCGCCGATTTGAATCGTGCCATGGTTATAAAGACCGATGATGTCTCCCGCATACGCGGTTTCGATTTGCTCGCGTTCGCGCGCCATGAAGGTGATGGCATTGGCGATCTGCACGTCGCGATCCAAGCGCACCTGATGCATTTTCATGCCTTTGGAATATTTCCCCGACGTCACCCGAAAAAATGCGATGCGGTCGCGGTGCTTAGGATCCATGTTGGCCTGAATCTTAAAGACGAAACCGGTGAATGACGGTTCATCCGGCAACACAATGCGCGTGGTGGCTTCGCGCGGCTGTGGTGGTGGCGCGTGCTGCACGAATTTGTCGAGCAATTCGCGCACGCCAAAATTATTCACCGCCGAACCGAAAAATACTGGCGTTTGCAGACCTTTTAAATATTGCTCTGAATTAAATTCATGACTCGCACCTTTAACCAATTCGATTTCCGCGCGCAGCTCGGAGGCTTGCTCACCGAGCATGCTGTCCAATTCTGGATTGTCGAGACCGCGAATCACGACGCCCGCTTGAATCTTGCCACCGTGTTGCGGGCTGAAAAAATGCACGCTGTCATCCGCCAAGTGATACACGCCCTTAAAACGCTTGCCGCTGCCGATAGGCCAAGTAACCGGAGCGCAGCGTATCTTGAGCACGGTCTCGACTTCATCCATCAGTTCGACGGGATCGCGCGATTCGCGATCCAGCTTATTGATAAACGTGATGATCGGCGTGTGCCGCAAGCGGCAAACTTCCATCAGTTTAATCGTTCGTTCTTCAACGCCCTTGGCGCCATCGATCACCATCAGCGCCGAGTCCACGGCGGTCAAGGTGCGGTATGTATCTTCGGAAAAATCTTCGTGGCCTGGTGTATCGAGCAAATTGACGATGCATTCCTTGTAGGGGAATTGCATCACCGAGGAAGTCACGGAGATACCGCGCTGCTTTTCCAACTCCATCCAATCGGACGTCGCGTGCCGCGCCGCCTTGCGGCCCTTGACCGCGCCAGCCAATTGAATCGCGCCGCCGAACAACAACAGTTTTTCAGTCAGCGTGGTTTTTCCCGCGTCGGGGTGCGAGATGATCGCAAAGGTGCGGCGTCTAGCGATTTCCTGGTTCAAATCGGACATAGTTAATCGTCAAAAAATAAAATAAAGCGCGCGATTATATGAATCGGTAATCGAGAACTATACGAACTTATAAAAAGAAACCCCGCCGGGCGGCGGGGTTTCTGGAAAATACTCGAGTGCTTAAGCGTCAACGACGACTTTGGTCGCCTGCATGCCTTTCGGTCCTTTTTGGGACTCGAAGCTTACGCTCTGACCTTCAGCGAGGGACTTGAAGCCCGATCCCTGAATGACAGAATGATGCACAAATACATCTTCGCCGCCGTCTTGCGGCTTGATGAAACCAAAACCCTTCGAATCGTTGAACCACTTCACAGTACCAGTACGCATTAACAATAACCTCGAAATAGAAAGTAAGTTGATACCACAGGGCAAGAATTTACGGAAGCAACCTTGATGAGGACCCACCGAAATAATTAACAAACCTGCAGTTATTTCACTATAGCCGATTGCCCATTCTAATTCCAGCCATTACTGGGCTACGCACTGGTTGCAAATGAGAAAATGCTATTTAGATCAGGGCCAAATCGAGCGTAGGCGGATTCGCGCCTGCAGCGGAAAATCCAATACCCCCTGACGCCGTCGCAACTCGCGCAGATAATGCTTGGCAACGCGGAACCCGAGTCGGAAGGAGCGTCGGAAATATTCCGCTTGAGTAAGATGCCCGCCACGCAATGCATGCTGGAAGCCATCCTTGAAACGCTGTTGCCGCAAATGGGGCGGAATTTTGTAACCGATATCGCGTGGACTTGGGTAGCTGTAACGCATACGGACCTCGCTTCAAAGACTTATATTTAACTATAGACACTCTTTTAATAATTTGTTCCCTTGTCTGGTCGGTGAAAATTCGCAAGCTGCATATCCATGTCAATTTTATTCGCCTTGCGCGGGAAACACCTGCGATCGAGACATTGGAATCCATCATTGATAATCCGCGCGATTCTCCAAGCACATTACCGCTTGAGCTCGGTAAAAATCATGCAAGACGATTACGAAAACGCCATGGAAAAATTGCTTGAAATTGTTCGGCGCGACAACGCTTTTCGTGACCAAGCCGGTTATCAGGGCTTGCTCGCGCTTTTCGAGTTTTTGGGCAAAAACGATGTTCGGGAACGGAAATTCAGAAAATTACGACTGACTTTGCATTAAAACTAGACTCCTCAGCGCCGCTTTTGCTCTAAATCCTTCAGATTTATAAGAAAAGAATAATATTCAGGCATAAATGCCGCACTTTATAGCCTGTATTTGGCATGAAAATGGCATGACTATAAGGAGAATTTTGGTCTATTTTTTATATAGGACATGCAAAAGGGAGTTGGCCATGCAAACGCATTCTAGAACCTATTTGGTTTTTTTATTTTTTATTTTGTTTAATTTGCCAATATTCGCGGGCAACCTGGAAGACGCCGATGAGCGCTTGTTTCAGGTGCAATTGACGCTGGCGCAGAAAGGCGATGCGCGCGCGCAATATTATCTGGGTGAAATGCACGAACAAGGTCTCGGCACCAAACAAAACGCCAACGAAGCCTTTAAGTGGTATGCCAAAGCGGCCGAGGGCGGTGACCCCATGGCGAAAAGAAAATTAAGCTTACGTCCGGAAATCGAGTCTGAAATCCAGAAAGACCAGGCCGCGGAAGCCATTATCAAGGCATCCATCGCGCCAGTCGAAAAGCGTTCAGCCGATAAACATCCAAAAGCAGCAACGGTTCCCGCCAAGAAAACCGTTAAGACTTCAGCGTCCGCACCCGTGGCCACCGTAGCCCAAGCCGATGATGAAGAGGCAAAGCGTCAGCAACAAATCCTGGAGGCGGCCGTGGCGCGAGAGAAACGCCGCGCCAAGGTTCGCGCGATGATTCTGGAGCGCATGCGTCATCCGGTGGGAGCTCCCTTCGAATAAATTTTATAGCCGCTGCCTACATGGCAGCGGCTATTTTTTCGAAACGGGAAATAAAACAGAAATAAAATTGCAGGAAACTTTACGCCGTCGCGTCACGCCGCAACGGCGATGCGCCATGCACAACTTCTTCAATCAATTTATCGTCAATCCATAGAAACGCCACGCGTGTAAAAGCGGTAACGGTGTACATGCGCGGTTTAAGGGATGAAACCGGGCTTTGCGCCGCTGATGTACCACCTTCGATATGTTTGATACCGCCGTCCGCTGCTATCAATTGCACACTGCCCTCGATCAGATAAAGATTCAATGTGTCCTTGGTGCCGCGTTCCAGCAGCTGAGTTCCAGCGGGAACCTTGTAAACCAGGCATTTCGCCGCCAACGCTTCCAGTTTATCGTGGCTTAAGTCGCGAAATTTCATGAAGGTTTTGAGCATGCCGATATCAGCCGGCTCCGGATGCCCCATCAACGACGTGCTAATGTTTTTAATCAGAACATCATGACCTGCGCTGGCGGTTTTGCCTTCGGCCTGCGCATCCAAGGTAACTTTTCGTTCGCTGCGTTTATCGACGTGGCCATAAGAGTTTCCAGAAGCAACTTCCGCGGTAATAGAGGGACGAGTGTTGTTACGTCGAACATCCTCAATCAGCGTGAACTCGGCCGCTTTGCGCATACCTTTTTTCACGATCCCTTGATATATCTTTTCTTTAAGAATCGTTATTTCCGCGGCAAATCGGCGCGCCACGGGAATGCCAGCCAGTATGTTAATGACCTCGACTACCTTAACGTCGCGATCGGCCGCAGTGATCGGCCGATCCAAAAGCTCAGCATGATCATCCAGCGTGGTGCCCCGATCATACAAAACCGGGCAATAGATCGGCATGCTCGGCGTGGCGCTGTCTTCGTATTCCAGAAAAAGCTCCATGCCGCGATAAATACTTTTTGCGCGATTTTTTACTTGAAATGAAGTCAATTCTTCCGTCACCGTTCCAGTAACGGGATAAAGGCGGCGGACAATATTTTTCTCCAGAAACAGGGTCTCGGAACCCCAGGGTCTTTTTTCAGGCAAGCTATAAATGATGGCTAAACGAAAATTTTCTTGATCGGGATTTTTCTCATAAATTTTGAGGTACTGCTGCAAGTAAGCGGCGAACGCTTCCGTTAGTTTAACGTCCACGACAAAGTTTTTATCCTGGTCGTAATAACCAAGCTGACTTTGTGGTGTCAGTACGTAAAAACCGACCACACCAGGAAATGTCTTAATCGCACTCATTCTTTTGGCTAATTCCTTGTGTTTTCAACAGCCTTACTACCTAAGCTTAGGTAAAAGCAAGGAACATGCCAGAAGTATGGTTTTTTAATGAATTCACAGCCTATTTGGCCGTGAATTTTGGGCAAAAAGCTTAAATTATCTCGCAGGCTTCCTTAAAATCGAGCCTAGGTCCACGCGGAAAAAGTTTTGTCACATCGCCATAACCAATGGCGCAAATAAAGTTCGACTTGATTTTACCGTCCGGAAAAAATTCCGCGTCCAGTTTTTTGGCGTCGAAACCCGACATGGGTCCGCAGTCAAGGCCCAGGCTTCTGGCCGCCAAGATAAAATAAGCTCCTTGCAAGGAACTATTACGAAACGCGGTTTCGTGTATTTTTTGCGGCTTGCCCTTAAACCAGGAAGGCGCCTCTAAATTATGCGGAAACAACTTAGGGAGTTTTTCATAAAATTCCATGTCCATGCCAATGATGGCAACAACAGGCGCGGTCATGGACTTTTTAACATTCCCGTCATCGAGACATGGTTTCATGCGTTCCTTGGCATTGTGACTGCGTACGAAAACCAAGCGGGCGGGTGTACAATTAGCGCTAGTCGGCCCCCATTTCATCAGCTCATACAATTGATGCAACTGATCGTCAGAAACCGGTTTATCCAGCCAAAAACTATGACTACGAGCGGAACGGAACAGGATATCTAACGCTTTATCGGTAAGAACTTCATTGCTCATAATCATCTCCAGTTCAAAAATACATTAATTTTATAAATCACATTATTTATCAGATAAACGCGGTATATTCAAAGATGGCGTGATTTTATTGAATGCGCATCCTCATTATCCTTAGAAGGTAACTCATGTCATTTATTCAACAGGCGATCCTGACCAAAAAAGCAGCGTTAGCTGACGTCATCAACGAACCCATGGGAAAACTCAGCCGAGATTGCGCCGATGCCTGGCCCAAAGCGGATAGCCTCGATCATATTTTACAGAAAGCAATTACAAATATTCCCCATTGCCATTTGCTTTACGCCTGGGATATTAATGGAATCGAAATTTCTTCCATGGTGCAAAAGGATGTCATTGACGCTAGCTGGCGTGGACGCGATTTGTCGCAACGGCCTTATTTGAAAAATCATCTACCTTTCAAAGGCGTGATGCTTTCTTCGGTATACATGAGCCAGTATGTTCCCAAGCAATGCATTACCGCCCTGCAAGCCGTCAGCAAAGATAACAACTTGCTGGGATTTATCGCCGCCGACTTTGCCCTCTCCGACTTGTTGCAGGACGCGCGTTTAACCGCTCCCGAAATGCATTGGCAACAATTCCGCGGCGATCCAGCGGTGCGCGGGACGGTGTTCATGCAAGAGCGCACTCCCAGCTTATTCGACACGCATATCGACAGTGCGCTCGATCTCATACACAGACTCATGACTCAACATGGCGTGTTTCATAGCAAAATTCATTTCTCCAGCGGCCGTTGTTCGCTATGGCTGTTTGACGATCCTTACAATTATCGCCTGCATGGCGTGGATGAAATCATCAATCCGGATATTTGCTTGACCTATCCGATGCGGCCGTATCCCGCCAAGGCTAAAATATCGTCGGAACAGATACGCCATATACTCGATGAATTCAAGGCGTTGCGTTTTGCCGATGAAACGCTTTATCTGCGGTCCAGCTCCATTAACATCATCAACGGTCTGGTGGGGCTCACTTTTTCTTGCGACGGTTCCCACTACATGCCAGCCGAAGAATTTCTGCAAAAAGATTTATCCTTTTGGCTGGGTACGCTTAATACACGCGCCGAAGTTAATCGCCAATAAATGAATCGCTGCGTTGCTTAGAGGAAAGTTCATCCAATTTTTGAATGCGCAAGAGGCCGCTCAAGGTCTTGGCATCGGTGATAACACCCGCATAGGCCCAGGCCAGGGCTTTGGTAAGCGGAATCCAATGGACCTCGATCAATTCGTGCTCTTCCGTATTGGCTGGCACGCCCGTCAGTTCACGCGCCAAGAACAAGTGAACTATTTCGGTAAATACGCCAGGTGAACTGATAATTTTTCCCAACGATTGCCATTGCGCGGCTTCCACGCCCGCCTCTTCCGCCAGTTCACGTTGCGCTGTTTTCAGCGGCGCTTCGTCCTTTTCCAGCTTGCCCGCGGGCAATTCCCAATGCCAACCACCCACGGCATAACGATATTGACGCAATATACAAATAAGATTATTTCTGTCGAGCGCGACCACGACGGCGCCCCCTGGATGACGCACAATTTCCAATTCGGCGACGGCTCCATTAGGCAACGCCGCTTTTTCCAGGTATAAATCAATGATCTTTCCTTGATAAACAAGTTTCCTATTATTTGGCACAAATATACTCCTTACAGAAATTACCCAATAGCATTCTAGCGGGAAACCTGATATTTCACTCTATCTTAAAGAAGCATTAAAAAACTAAGTGGGCGGTAAAAATCATGCACAAGACTATTTTGAATTTACTTTACAATGACATATCTAAATTAACTTACCAAAAAATAACTCATGAAACTTAATTTAAAAAAAACACTATTTAAAATAAACGCGCCGTTATTGATTCTTTGCGTTTCATTGGCAGCCTGTTCAACAGTACCCGAAACTGGACGTTCGCGGTTACTTTTGGTCAATCCCAGCCAAGAAGCCCAAATGGGTTCGCAGGAATTTGAGAAACTCAAGAAATCCACCCCCATCTCCAAGGACGCGACGATGAATGCGCAGCTACAGCGTGTCGGTCAGCGCATCGCCGCCGTCGCGCCCCTACCCAACGCTCAGTGGGAGTTTGTTCTATTCGACAAGCCCGATGTGCCCAATGCATTTTGCTTGCCTGGCGGCAAGGTCGGTGTTTTTAGCGGCATCCTGCCCATCACCAAAGATGACGCGGGTTTAGCCACGGTTATCGGCCATGAAGTGGCGCATGCCGTGGCGCGGCACGGAGCCGAACGCATGTCTCAAGATACGTTGTTTCAGGTCTTGGAAGAAGTGGCTCTGGGTCGCTCATCGGATACTAATCGTGCATTGATACAACAAGCTTACGGTTTCGGAGTCGCGCTACCGCACTCACGCGATCAAGAGCTGGAAGCCGATCATTTAGGCGTATTATATATGGCGCGTGCTGGATACAACCCGCATGAAGCTGTGACGTTCTGGAAACGTTTTGCGGATTACAATAATCAGCATGGCGGGGGGAAACAAATCGAATTCCTCAGCACTCACCCCTTGGATAGCAAACGCATTAGCCAGATCGAGGGTTTACTTCCGCAAGCGGACAATGAATACCGCAAGACGGGAGCCAAATAAACCCTGATCGCTCATGGATAATAATTCATCCATGAACTAAGGGGCGATCGTCAGATCTTTTGCCAAGATAATGGCGTCTTCGCGTCCTTGGCGCGCGGGATAATAATTTTTACGCACGCCCACCTCGTCGAAACCGAGTTTGGTATAAAGTTTATAAGCGGCGCTATTGGAAGCGCGCACTTCCAGCAAGGCCACGCGCGCTTTTTTAAGCCGCGCCATGTCGAGCAGAAAATGCACCATGCCTTCGCCCAATCCGCGTCGTTGATAATTCGGGTGTATACAAATATTTAAAATGTGACACTCGCCCACGGCCACGGACATGATGCCGTGTCCGACAATGCCTTGCGCGCTTTCATAAACATAACATTGGCAACCCACGCGCAAACAATCGCGAAAGATCGGTAACGTCCAAGGAAATTCATAGCCGCGATTTTCATTCTCCATCACCGCCGTCAAATCGTGCCCGGTCATGGGACGTAGAATCGGCTGCGGAGAGCTGACCACCGCGCTCATGCTAGCTCCATGATTTTCTTCGCCAAGCACAGGTCTTCCCAAACCTTGCGCTTATCGATGGGGTTGCGCAGTAAATAGGCGGGATGATAAGTCACAATCAGCGGCGTACCGTGATAGGACAGTTTTTGTCCGCGCAATCTTGCCAATGACATTTCAGTTTTCAGCAAACTATGCGCCGCGTGCCTTCCTAAGGCCACGATGAGACGCGGCTGAATGAGCTCGATCTGACGAATCAGGTAAGGTTCGCATTGCGCCACTTCTTGCGGTTGCGGATCGCGATTTCCTGGAGGGCGGGATTTAAGCACGTTGGCGATATAAACTTGTTCGCGCTTTAAACCAGCGGCGAATAACATGGCATTTAGCAACTTGCCAGCACGTCCCACAAAGGGCTCGCCAAAGCGATCTTCATCGGCGCCTGGCGCTTCGCCAACGAACATCCATTGAGCTTTTCGATTACCAACGCCAAAAACCGTTTGAGTTCGCGTGGCATGTAGAGGACATTTGGTGCAAACGCGCACCGCTGCTTCCAGCTCAGTCCAATCCATGGTACTGACATCGGCATTAACTTGTTGGGGCGTTTCCGGATTAACCGGAACAATTTTTTTCTGCGATAAATTACTTGGCACCGTGCCCATCGCGGAAGACGAGACATCCGGCTTGTGGCGCGGCTCCCAACGCGTCACCCCAAGCGCATCAAGATAGCGTTGACGCTGGATTTCGTGCGTGCTCATAAACTAAGCATACGGAAGACAAGGAGAAAGACAAGCGCGTTCGTCATTCCGTGCTTACACTGGTGATGGCCAATATCCGCTGACGACCACGCTCCGCCAACCATATGGTTCCATCGGCGCTAAAGGCGATGCCTTGCGGTGATCGCAAACCGGACAAAACCGTTTCCAAAGCGTCGTCTTTTAGACGCAACAATCTGCCATCATCCACATCTTCGCTTATCCATAGCGCGCCGTCTGGCGCAAGCTCAACCTGATCCGGTTCATCTAAATCGTCAATTATCACGTTGACCTGGCCATCCTTATACGACAGCACTCGTCCCGTAGCCGTCTCAGCGATGATGATTCGACCCGTCGTATCCACGGTCACGCCTTCTGGCCTGTTCAAACCGCCCAATATCACTTCCACCGGTTCTTGCGCATTCCGATGCACGCGCACTAAACGTCCGTTCACATTGTCTTCGGACACGGCGAAACTTCCATCGGGAAGCAGATCGATGCCCTCGGGATGACGGAGGTGCGTGAGAACTCGCTGTTTTTTCGTGGAAAGATCAAACTCCAAAACGCGTCCATCGGTTTTCTCTTCCGTGATATACAAAAATCTACCGCGCAATAACAAACCGTCCGATCTATCCAAATCGGACACGATGGTTTTTATCTGGCCACGATGAATGCGTATTACCTTACCCGCTCCGTGAGGCAATTCCTGCGTGGCATACAAGGAACCGTCTGGCGCCACCAGCAGATTATCTATGCCAGGAAGATCCTTGTGCGCTATCCGGTATTTCCAACCTGGTTCGGCAACGACGACGGCACGTGCAACAGTTTCGTTTCCAGCCGCCAGAACCTGAAGCGTGCAAACCCCCGCCAGATAAGCGCCAAGAAAACACGAGCCAATTAAGCGACTAATTATTTTTAGCATCCCCAACGTCTCTAAAAAAATATTGTTAACCGCAGGGCGCGGAGCACGCAGAGATAATTCTCTGCGTGCTCCGCGTTAAATTAATATTTCAAGCAATGTTTCATCCAACAATGATTTTTATCATATCGGCTGACCCGCCTGCGGATGCGTGCGCTCCGCGGGAACGATAAGCTTATTCAAGGCATTTAAATAAGCCTTGGCGGAAGCCACGACAATATCGGTATCGGCGCCATGACCGTTGACAATGCGCCCACCCAACTGCAAACGCACCGTCACCTCTCCTTGCGAATCGGTACCGCTGGTGATGTTGTTGACGGAATAAAGCAGCAACTGACCACGGCTGCCGACAATGCTGTCGATCGCCTTGAAAGCCGCGTCCACCGGACCGCCACCCGCGGCGCCGATTTTCTTTTCCGTGCCATTCACCGTGAGCGTGACATCGGCGAAGGGCGTTTCACCGGTTTGCGAACAAACCTTGAGCGACACCAAGCGATAGTGCTCGTTCTCTTGCTCCAAGTCCGCTTCCGTCACCAAGGCTTGCAAATCCTCGTCGAAGATTTCATGTTTTTTATCGGCGAGATCTTTGAAGCGCTCGAACGTCGCGTTCAATTCCTGTTCGGTTTTGAAATCGATGCCCAGCTCCTTGAGACGACTTTTAAGCGCGTTGCGGCCGGAATGCTTGCCGAGAATCATGCGATTGGCCGACCAACCCACGTCTTCGGCGCGCATGATTTCGTAAGTCTCGCGTTTTTTAATCACGCCGTCTTGATGGATTCCGGATTCGTGCGCGAAGGCATTGGCGCCGACGATGGCTTTATTCGGCTGCACCGGAAACCCTGTGATATTCGAAACCAAGCGCGAAGCTGGAACAATTTGCGTGGTGTCGATGCGCGTATCGCAATGAAATAGATCGCGCCGCGTGCGCACCGCCATCACGACTTCTTCCAACGCGGCATTGCCTGCGCGTTCGCCCAAGCCGTTAATCGTGCATTCCACCTGACGCGCTCCGTTTAACACCGCCGAAAGCGAGTTGGCGACCGCAAGACCGAGATCATTATGACAATGCACGGAAAATATCGCTTTGTCCGAATTGGGCACGCGTTCGCGCAAGGTTTTAATCAAGCCGCCGAACTGATGCGGCAAGTTATATCCCACGGTATCGGGAATATTAACCGTGCCCGCGCCCGCTTTGATGACGGCTTCCAGCACACGGCAAAGAAAATCGATTTCCGAGCGACCAGCGTCTTCCGGAGAAAATTCCACATCATCGGTATAATTGCGTGCGCGCTTGACCATGGCCACCGCTCGCTCCAGCACTTGGTCGGGCGTCATGCGTAATTTATGCTGCATGTGGATGGGGCTGGTGGCGAGGAAGGTATGAATACGTGCGCGCTTGGCTGGCTTGACTGCTTCGGCGGCGCGATCGATATCTTTTTCCACCGCGCGCGCCAAACCGCATACCGTGCTTTCGGTGATCACTTCGGCGACGGCTTTCACCGCCTCGAAATCTCCCACGCTGGCCACGGGAAAACCGGCTTCAATGACGTCAACCCGCATGCGTTCCAACTGTTTAGCGATGCGTATTTTTTCATCTTTATTCATCGAGGCGCCCGGGCTTTGTTCGCCGTCGCGCATCGTGGTATCGAAAATAATTAATTTATCGCTCATAGTCTTGTCTCTGCATAATTCGTGAACATGATGTAGCTCACATCATGCTAAAAAAGGGTCAGGGTTGCGTATTATGTTCCTCGCCAGGAAGGGGGTTAAGTGTGCGCCTAGCGGCGCAGCAGCAGTTGCAGCGCAAGAGCGGAAATAGCACGCACCAAAACTCGCGCGGGACGAGGGTCTTGGGCGGCGGCAGAAGTGGAGATAGAACCGAACATGACTAAAGCATAAATCAATCTGAAACAGATTTAAACCGGTTTCAGGTAATTTTTTAGGGATGGTGCTTTCCGGACTGGGTTTTTTCGTCTTGTTTCGCGCGCCGAAACAAGATGGCCACCGGACCGGACAGCGCATACGCCAGAAAGGTCAGAAACAACACTTGGGGTGGATCCTGAAACAACAGCACGAAAGTTAACGGCAGCGCCAAAATCGTCATAAAGGATACGCGTCCGCGCAGATCGACATCCTTGAAACTGCGGTAACGGATATTGCTCACCATCAACACGCCCGCCATCACCGTCACGATCATGGCGGCAATGCTGATTTCCTTGCCTGGCACGCCATAGGCGTGCATCACCCACACCAAACCAGCCACCAACGCGGCGGCCGCGGGGCTGGGGAGACCGCGGAAATGACGTTTATCGACGACGGTGATTTGAGTATTGAAGCGCGCCAGGCGCAAACCAGCACTGGCGCTGAAAATGAACGCGGCGAGCCATCCAAGCTTGCCCATTCCGGACAGCGCCCATTCATACATAATAAGTGCTGGCGCTAATCCGAACGAAACCATGTCCACCAAGCTGTCGTACTGCGCGCCGAAATCGCTTTCGGTGTGCGTCAATCGCGCGATGCGTCCGTCGAGCGCGTCCATGATCATGGCGATAAAAATGGCGAGCGGCGCGTATTCGAAAGCGCCGTTCATGGCTTGCACGATGGCGTAGAAACCCGCGAACAGATTGGCCGTGGTAAATAAACTGGGCAGGATGTAAATGCCGCGACGCCGTTGTTTCACTTCGGCGGTCTGCGTTTCATCAAACGGTTCCATGGCTCTCCTGAATTAAGACGCCAGATGGGCGATCACATCGGCGGCGCCTTTGACTCGATCTCCTAAGGACACATTAAATTGTGTCGCAAGCGGCAGGTACACATCGACGCGCGAACCGAAACGGATGAATCCATAACGTTCGCCACGCGCAATTTCGCCACCGGCCTGTACATAACAGAGTATACGCCGTGCAATCAGACCGGCAACCTGGACCACGACAATATCCTGTCCTTGCTCGGTGCGAATCCATAGAGCGTTGCGCTCATTGTCTTCGGAGGCTTTATCCAGCGCGGCATTGACGAATTTCCCCGCGCTGTACCAGCGTTCCATGATCTTTCCCGCCACCGGACTGCGATTCGAATGTACGTCAAAAACGTTCATGAAAATGCTGATGCGTTGCGCGCGGCGTTTCAGGTAAGGATCTTGCACCTCGCCCAGGGTGATCACGCGCCCGTCGGCGGGACAGATCACCGCGCCCGGTTGACCGGGAATGCTCCGTGGCGGATCACGAAAAAATTGAATCACAAACACCGCGATCAGCCACAAAGGCAGGGCCCAAATCCAACCGGCAAAATACTGCACCGCCGCGGCCGCGATAACAGCCAGCAAAATATGAACTCGGCCTTCGCGCGCCAGAATCGGATATTTATGATTTGCCATGTAATTTTTTGAAACCACAGATAAAGAACAAATGACAGAAGCTTTTATTTAATTATTTTTAACCACGGAGGTCACGGAGAATATTATTTTCCTCTGTGCTCTCTGTGGTTGAAACTCATATTTAGAGATAATTTTAACTGAAGTCCAAATATCAATTTTTGGATTTATCGACCACGCGATGCGCCTTGATCCAAGGCATCATGTCGCGCAGACGCGCGCCGACTTCTTCGATCGGATGCTTGGCGGCGTTGGCGCGCATTTCGGGGAAACGTTTACCGCCAGTTTCATTCTCCGCCATCCATTCCTTGGCGAACTTGCCCGATTGAATTTCGGTGAGAATCTTTTTCATCTCGGCCTTGGTTTGCTCGTTGACGATGCGCGGGCCGCGAGTGTAATCGCCATATTCCGCGGTGTTGGAAATCGAATAACGCATGTTGGCGATGCCACCTTCGTACATAAGATCGACGATCAGCTTCAACTCATGCAAGCACTCGAAATACGCCATCTCGGGCGGATAACCGGCTTCGACTAAAGTCTCGAATCCCGCTTGTACTAAATGCGAGGCGCCGCCACACAACACGGCTTGTTCGCCGAATAGATCAGTTTCGCATTCATCTTTGAAATTGGTCTCAATGATGCCCGCACGCCCGCCGCCGATGGCCGATGCGTAAGACAGCGCCACCTGCCGCGCCTTGCCGCTGGCATCTTGCTGAATCGCGATCAAGCACGGCACGCCGCCACCTTGCGTGAAGGTTGAACGCACCAAGTGACCCGGGCCCTTGGGCGCGATCATGATGACGTCAAGATCGGCGCGCGGCTGGATAAAACCGAAGTGAACGGAAAAACCATGCGCCACCGCTAGCGTCGCGCCTTTTTTTAAATTCGGCTCAACTTGTTCTTTATATAATTTCTTGTGCTGTTCATCCGGCGCCAGAATCATCACCAGATCGGCGTCCTTCACGGCGTCGGGAATATTCTTCACCGTTAAACCCGCGTTCTTGGCTTTTTGCGCGGAGTTGGAAGCGTCGCGCAACGCCACCGTGACTTGCACGCCGCTTTCTTTCAAATTCAACGCATGCGCATGGCCCTGTGAACCGTAGCCGACGATGGCGACTTTCTTGCCGCGGATGATGGAAAGGTCGGCGTCTTTGTCGTAAAAAACTTTCATATGAACCCCTGAGATTTATATAACTGGATAAATGCTGATAACGCGGATTTGAAAATATTAGACTCTCAAGCTCTTCTCGCCGCGCGCGATACCGGAAACACCCGTGCGCACCACTTCGACGATACCCGCGCCACGCAGCGCCTGAATAAACGCATCGAGCTTTTCACTGGTGCCCGTGAGTTCGATGGTGTACATCGTCTCGGTCACGTCGATGACGCGGCCGCGGAAAATATCCACCAAGCGCTTGACCTCGTCGCGCAGATTGCCATCGGCGTTCACCTTAATAAGCAGCATCTCGCGCTCAAGATGCGGACCTTCGGTGAGATCCACCAATTTGACCACGTCCACCAGCTTATTGAGCTGCTTGGTGATTTGTTCGATGACGTCTTCCGAGCCGCTGGTCACCAGCGTCATGCGCGATAAGGTCGGGTCTTCGGTGGCGGCCACCGTAAGCGATTCAATGTTATAACCGCGCGCCGAAAACAACCCGGCCACGCGTGACAAAGCGCCCGATTCGTTTTCCATCAAGATAGAAATGATATGCCGCATCATGCCAACTCCCGATCCGTCGGCACCACCGCCTTGCAAGGCTTGAGATGCATTTCATGTTGGCCTTTGCCAGCGGCGATCATGGGATAGACGTTTTCAGTTTGATCAGTAATGAAATCCATGAACACGAGCTTGTCTTTTAACTTAAGCGCTTCTTTGAGCGCGCCCTCAACGTCACCCGGTTTTTCGATCTTCATGCCCACGTGGCCATAGGCCTCAGCCAGTTTAATAAAATCCGGCAACGCGTCCATGTACGAATGCGAATAGCGCCGATCGTAGAAAAATTCTTGCCACTGGCGCACCATGCCCATGTAACGATTATTGAGATTGATAATCTTAATCGGTAAATCGTATTGCTTGCAGGTGGAAAGTTCCTGGATGCACATTTGGATCGAAGCCTCGCCCGTCACGCAAGCCACGGTCGCCTTGGGAAACGCCAGCTTCACGCCCATGGCCGCGGGCAAACCGAAGCCCATGGTGCCGAGCCCACCCGAATTAATCCAACGCCGCGGTTTGTCGAAGCGATAAAATTGCGCGGCCCACATCTGATGCTGGCCGACGTCAGAGGTCACGTAAGCCTCGCCCTTGGTCAGTTCATAGAGCTTTTCAAGCACGTACTGCGGCTTGATGAGCTTGCTGTCGTGATCGTAATCCAGACAATTCATCGCGCGCCATTGTTCGATTTGTTTCCACCACGCGGCCAGCGCCTGTTTCTCGGGTTTCTTTTTGGACGCCTTGATCAGCTTGATCATGTCGCGCATGACCGCATCGGCGCTGCCCACGATCGGAACTTCCACGGGTACATTCTTGGAAATCGACGCAGGGTCGATGTCCACGTGAATGATGCGTGCGTGCGGACAAAATTTATTGAGATCGCCCGTCACGCGATCGTCGAAGCGCGCGCCGATGGCGACCAGCACATCACACTCGTGCATCGCCATGTTGGCTTCGTAGGTTCCGTGCATGCCGAGCATGCCGACGAACAGTGGGTCGTTGGCCGGATACGCGCCGAGCCCCATGAGCGTGTTGGTGCATGGATATTCCAGCAAACGCACTAATTCCGTCAGCGACGCCGAGGCCTCGCCCAGAATTACTCCGCCACCCGTGTAAATCATTGGGCGTTTGGCTTCGAGCATGAGATCGACCGCTTTCTTGATCTGGCCCGGATGGCCTTTCACCACCGGACTATACGAACGCATGGTCACGCTCTTCGGATAACTGTATTCGCTTTTGTGCGCCGTAATATCTTTAGGAATGTCGACTAACACTGGACCAGGACGTCCAGTGCTGGCGATATAAAACGCCTTCTTCACGGTCTCGGCGATGTCTTTAACATCCTTCACCAAAAAATTATGCTTCACGCACGGACGCGTGATGCCAACCGCGTCCACTTCTTGGAAAGCATCATCGCCGATAAGATGCGTCGCCACTTGACCGCTGAACACCACCAGCGGAATCGAATCCATGTACGCGGTGGCGATGCCCGTGACGGTGTTGGTCACGCCCGGACCGGAAGTCACGAGCACCACGCCCGGCCGTCCAGTGGCGCGCGCATAGCCGTCGGCCGCGTGCGCCGCGCCTTGTTCGTGCCGCACCAGAATATGCTTGACCTTATCTTGCCGATAAAGCGCGTCGTAAATGTGCAAAGCCGCGCCACCCGGATAGCCGAAGACGTATTCCACGCCTTCGTCAGCCAGGCAGCGGACAAAAATATCTGCGCCAGTTAATTCCACAGTTACCCCAGGAAAAATAAAAAACCCGCGTTCGCCCTAAACCAGGTGCGCGGGCCGTTGCCGGTCCAATAATAGGAAATTACTTATAAGTATCCGCAGGGTCAATAGTTATGCTATCAAGAACAGCGGTATAACCAAAGTGAGGGATATGTTGTAAGGCTAGACAGCGCCCGCCTACTGTCTGCGCCAGGTGGTTTTACCCGCCGTGTCTTCCAAAATGACGCCCTGAGCCTTGAGGTCATCGCGAATCCGATCCGACTCGGCCCAGTTCCGTTCCTGACGCGCCTGCACACGCTGTTTAATTAAGGCTTCGATATGCTCATCCGATAAGCCATTGGCCACCTCCCCCTGCAGGAAAGTCTGAGGTGCGCGCTGCAACAAACCCAAAATACCGCCCAAACGGCGCAGCGTCGCGCCCAAGGGTGCGGCTGCCGCCAAGCTATTTTCACGCAACTTATTAATGTCGCGCACCAACTCGAACAACACCGCCATGGCGCCTGGCGTGTTGAAATCATCGTCTAAGGCGGCATTAAATTTTTCTTCATAGCCATCGACCGCGGCTATGGCCGCTGGCAAGTCTTTCAGCGCCAAATACAACCGCGTCAAGGCGGCTTTGGCGCCGAGTAAATTTTCATCGGAATAATCCAAGGGACTGCAGTAGTGACTGCCGAGAATGAAGTAGCGAACTACTTCCGCGTCGTATTTTTTCAGCACTTCGCGCACGGTAAAGAAATTGCCCAGCGACTTCGACATTTTTTCCTCATCGAGACGCACAAAACCGATATGCATCCAAGTGTTCACGAACTTCTCGCCCGTCGCCGCCTCGCTCTGGGCAATTTCGTTTTCATGGTGCGGAAATTTAAGATCCATGCCGCCGCCATGAATATCGAAATGATTACCCAAGCAAGTCGTCGCCATCGCCGAACACTCGATATGCCAACCCGGCCGCCCTGCGCCCCATGGCGAATCCCATTGCGGCTCGCCCGGTTTGGCTGATTTCCACAGCACAAAGTCCAGCGGGTCTTCTTTCTCTTCTCCAATTTCCACGCGTGCGCCAATCTTTAATTCATCCAAGGTCTTGCCCGACAGCGCGCCATAAGGCAAAAACTTGCGCACGCGGTAATAGACATCTTTATTTTTCGCCTGATAGGCGAAACCTTGCTCGATAAGCTTGGCGATCATGTGGAGTATCTGCGGCATATGCAGCGTGGCGCGCGGTTCGTTATCGGGAGGCAGAACTCCCAAGGCCGCGGCATCCTCATGCATCGCTTGAATAAAACGCGCCGTCAGCGCATTGATGTCTTCGCCATTTTCCTGGGCGCGCTTGATAATCTTGTCATCGATATCGGTGATGTTGCGGATATAAGTGACGTGATGGCCACGCGCACGCAAATAGCGCGCCACCATGTCGAAGCCCACCATCACGCGCGCATGGCCCAAATGGCAATAGTCATATACCGTCATGCCGCAGACATATAAGCGGACTTTGCCAGGCGCGATCGGCGTGAAGAGCTCTTTTTTCTTGGTTAGGCTGTTATAAATATGCAGCATGTTTTATCTGGCAAAACGTTTACGTGCGCGTTCTGCGCCAATCAACGGCAGCAATCGCACCATTTCCGGTCCATTGAGCTCACCTGTTAATGCTGCGCGCAATGGTTGAAACAAGGATTTTCCGCTCACCGACAATGTACGCTTTAAGGTTTCGCTGAGCGCTTTAAAATCCGTGCTGTGTTTTTCGAGCGCTTGGCTGGCGGTTTCGAAAAAGTTTTTGCCCGCGGTCTCGATAGCGGCGTGGGCGGCGGGATTAATCGGTAAGGTGTCAGTGAATACTATCTGCGCCCAATGCAAGGCGTCGGCGGGGAAAGAAATATTTCCGCGCACCGCGTTGATGAATGCTTCGCGCTGTTCAGCGGGAACAATGCTTGCGACTTTCGGCGCCATCCACTGCCAAATTTCATCGGAATCTAAATGTAACAAAGCTTCGCGCTGCCAATGCATCAGTTGCGCTTCATCGTAGCGCGCGGGGGCGCGATGCAGATGTCCAACATCGAAAGCGGCAGCAAGTGCCTGGGGATCTAGAAACGCATTGCTCTCATAGGTGTGGCCAAGACGCGCCAGATAATTGTTGATGGCCGCGGGCAGATAACCGGCTTCACGCAGTTCTTGCACGCTCTTGCTACCCGTGCGCTTGGACAGAGGCGCGCCGTCGGCGCCGACGACTAGTGCGATATGCGCGTAATCGGGCACGGACAATTTGAGCGCTTGCAACAACATGATCTGACGCGGGGTGTTGGTCAGATGATCTTCGCCGCGCACCACCAGCGTCACGCCCATGACGGCGTCATCGATGGCATTGCAAAAGAAAAACGCGGGCGTGCCATCGGAGCGGCGAATGATGAAATCGCCGATGTCGTCGGTGTTAAATTTTTGCGGGCCGCGGACTTTGTCTTCGAACTCGAGCGCCTTGCCCTCTTCCACGCGAAACCGCAGCGTGGCCGGTTCGCCCTTGGCGAATTTAGTTTCGACTTCGGCGCGAGTCAGCGCGCGGCATTTGCCCGCGTAGCGCGGCGGCCGACCCGCGGCGAGCGCGGTTTTGCGCGAAATGGCGAGTTCGTGTTCGCTGCAGAAGCAGGGATAGGCCAGATCTTTGGTCTCGAGCGCGCCGAAGTATTCTTTATATATATGATCGCGCTCGGATTGGGCATACGGACCATGTTGACCGCCGACTTGCGGGCCCTCGTTCCAACGCAGACCCAGCCAATGCATGTCTTGTTCCAGCGCTGTCGCGTATTTTTCGTGGCCGCGCATGGCGTCGGTGTCTTCCAAGCGCAAGAGAAACGTGCCGTGTTCGCGTTGCGCCAGCAAAAAATTGAACAGGGCGGTGCGGATATTCCCCAGATGCAATAAGCCCGTGGGGCTGGGGGCGAAACGGGTTTTGAAAGCGGGCGCGGTCATTTTGAAGGACGCCATGGTAGCGGAAACTGCCCTGCGGATGAAAGCCTCGCGTTACAGGCGCGGGAAATCCGGTGTACACTTCGCAAAGAGGGCCTGCCAACGGCGGGGAAACTATAAACAGAGAACAGAGCATAATCTAAATGATCCACATCAAAACCAACTACGGCACCATCGTGGTCGAGCTTTACGCCGACAAAGCACCCAAAACGGTGGCGAATTTCTTGACCTATGCGAAGGACGGCTTTTACGATAACACCATATTTCATCGCGTGATCGACAAGTTCGTCATCCAAGGCGGCGGATTCGGCCCAGGCATGACGCAAAAACCCACGCGCGGAAACATCGAGAACGAAGCCAGCAACGGCCTGCGCAACGCGCGCGGCACGCTGGCCATGGCGCGTGCTAGCGATCCGCACTCGGCTTCGAGCCAGTTCTTCATCAACGTCGTCGATAACGATTTCCTCAACTACACTGCCTCGACCCCCTCGGGTTGGGGCTATTGCGTGTTTGGCAAGGTGGTCGATGGCATGCACATCGTCGATCAGATCAAGGGCGTGGTCACGGGCACCAAGCTCGGCCACAAGGATGTACCGATGTCCGACGTGATCATCGAAAAATTGCAGGTGATTGAAGAGTAATCGGATGGTCAAAATAGAGATGCCAGACACCACCCTGCTCATCTCTGATCTGCATTTATGCAGCGCGCGTCCCGAGATTACACAGTTGTTCCTGAATTTCCTGCGGCGCCGCGCGCGCGGCGCCAAAGCGCTTTATATTCTCGGCGATTTGTTCGAGTACTGGATTGGCGACGAGGTTGCCGAGCAAGAAGAATTTAGTCCCGTCATTCAGGGATTGCGCGAATTAACCGCGAGCGGCACACCAGTTTATATTTTGTACGGTAACCGCGACTTCCTCATGGGCGAAAGATTTGAGCAGTTAACCGGCTGCCAAATACTACCCGATCCCACGCGTCTCGATCTTTACGGTGCGCCCACCTTATTAATGCATGGCGATTCGCTGTGTCTCGACGACGTCGACTACATGACTTTCCGCAAGCAAGTGCGCGATCCCATTTGGCAAAAAAATTTCTTGGCCAAATCCGTGGCCGAGCGCCACGCTATTGCGCGCAACTTTCGCGAGATCAGTAAAAATTCCGCCGCCAACAAGAAACCGGAAATCATGGACGTGAATCAGAACGCCGTTGAAGCCATCATGCGCCAGCATCACGTGCATCGGTTGATCCACGGACATACGCATCGCCCGCGAGAACACGTGTTTCAACTGGACGGGCAAACCGCGCGGCGCATGGTGCTCGGCGACTGGTACGAACAAGGCAGCGTGCTGCGCGTCAACGCCGAGGGATGGATACTGGAAAGCTTGCCGCTCGCCGCGACAAAACAAGCCGATAAGTTAAGGAAGATTTAATTCTATTAGTGTTAACCACAAGATGAGGGGGATAAATAAATCATGTATTTATTTCCCTCGTTCTCTGCGTTCTCCGCGATGAAAATTTATACAGAGATTTTTTTACTTCTTCTGTAAGTCACCGAGAACTACCCGCTTGTAATCTGCAGGCAACTGCAACAACTCTGGCTTCACGGAATAATTGATATCGTAATTGACCAGTTCGGTGGTTTTGCCCGTGGCATCGGTCAAGCGCACTGGAAATCCGTAGGCCAACTGGCGCGCGGGCAAAAAGACGTTATTGGCCAAATCACAAGCCGTCTGAAGTTCCGCTGGCATAAACGTCGTGGCCGCGGCGTGTTGCCCTGCTAGCGATTCGTAATATTCGCGCAAGGCCGTTACCACATTCGGCAATAAACCTTCGGCCGCGTACAGATCGTAACAACGATCCTTATTGGTCATTAACTGGTAATGCGACACTTTATATTCATTAATCGCTGGTAAAGAAACTTTATCCGCCTGTGCTTGATGAGTGAATTTTGCTGGCGCGGTGATCGTCACGGGTAATAATGGGATGACCAAAATCTGTTTATCCACCAGGCTGATGCTGTAGGTGGTTTTATTTTTACGATCGAACAATATAAAACCATCGTTATCGCTGCCACTATCCATGCGCACGAAATCGGCGGTCACGATCATGCGCGTGTGCGAGGAATCGTTGCCTGGTTCGTGCTCGATTAAATCGAGCATCGTGGCTGTGGTGGGCTGCTTGGAACAACACGCTATCGACAATAGCATGCAGCTGAATAAAATATTTTTTAGCATAGCAAGGCTTCTATATAGCACTTCACTCTTTAATGCGTAACCCCAACATAAGATCCATTACATTCGTTCCCGTGGGTCCGGTATGAATCAAATCTCCACTGGCCTCTAAAAAGCTTCCCGCGTCGGCGCGCGCCAAAGATTGCTGCGCATCGAAACCCGCGGCTTGTCCGCGCGCTATCGTGCTCTCATCAATCAAAGCTCCCGCGTCGTCCGTGGGACCATCGGTGCCGTCCGTGCCGACAGCGAGAAATAAAATTTTTCCACGATCTCGAAGTTCCAAAGCCGCCGACAGCGCCAAACTTTGATTGCGTCCGCCGCGCCCAGGCGTTGACGGAAGCTTGACCGTGGTCTCGCCTCCCCAGACATGCACGACGCCGAATTCAGATTCTAACAATTTTTTCGCGAGCCTTGTGCCCGCCTGAACCGCATCGCCCGCGACAAAAGCCGCTTCCATCATGGAGGTATAACCCACTTTTTCGGCGGTTTCGATCGCGGCATTCTTAGCATTATCGAGCGTGGCGACGATTTCACGATTTACTTTCTGGAAACAGGGATCGTCGGGCAAGGGAGCGGGCGGCATGTGCTGCAAAGCCTCGCGCAGAAAATCCGGCAAGCCCGGCAACGTCAAAGGTCGGCGCAAATCTTCATCCATGATCAAGGGGCCGGAACCGATAGCACGCAAATCGTTGCCGGGTACGTCGGAAATAACCAAGCACAAAACCCGCCGCGGAAAAAGCAGCTTGGCTAAACGCCCGCCTTTGATGCACGAGAGACGCCGACGAATACGATTGTAATCGTTGATGTTCAGACCTGAGGCGAGAATCCAGCTATTTATTTTTTGAAATTGCGCGAGACTGATCTTGGTCGGCAACACTTCCACCAGCGCCGAAGCGCCGCCCGATATCAAAACCAGCACCGAGGCGTCCAGAGAAATCCGATCGACAAATGCCAATAATTGCTTGCCCGCCTCCAAGCTGGATTCATCCACCAGTGGATGCCCCGCTTCCCATACCGGCCAAGGCAGCGCCTCGGAATAACCTTTCTTGGTAATAATCAAGGCATCGGCAATCTGACCGTTCAAGGCATCTTGCGCGCCTTGAGCCATAGCGCAAGCAGCCTTGCCGATCGCGATCATGTAAATTTTCCCCGTGAACGGCCTTTCCTTTAAACGCTCGCGCACGCGCACGCGACCATTGACCGCGGCGAGCGCGGACTGGAAGATGTGTAAAATATTTTCTCGATGACCGGACGGCATGACGCGACAGGTTATCTGGATAATTGCTGAAGGACAAATTCGTGCGCTTATGGAGTCTGCATCCTCGTTATCTCGACGCCAAGGGTCTGGTGGCGTTGTGGCGCGAGGCGCTATTGGCGCAAAAAGTATTACGCGGCAAAACTCGCGGCTATCGTTTTCATCCGCAATTAAGCCGTTTTCGCCAGCATCCTTATCCAGTCGCCGCCATTGCCGCCTATCTGAATGCGGTAGCAGACGAAGCGGATCGCCGTGGTTATCACTTCGATCGGCGGCGCATCGCGCGTGCGCATCGTGCGCGAAAAATTTCCGTTACCGATGGGCAATTGCGTTACGAGCTGCGTCATCTACGCGCGAAATTACGCGTACGCGACGCTCAGCGGTTAAAACTCTTGCCTCGTTTAGCTGAAATTAAACCACATCCGATGCTGCGAGTGATTATCGGAGCAGTGGAGTCCTGGGAGCGTCAAAATACTTAATCAAGCGTGGGCATGGAGAAACTCGAGGCAGCTTGATCGTCGCCGCCAGGCCAACGGCTGGTGACGACTTTGCTGCGCGTATAAAAATATACGCCTTCCATACCATGCACGTGCAGATCGCCGAATAACGAGGCTTTCCAGCCGCCGAAGGAAAAAAACGCCATCGGCACTGGAATCGGCACGTTGATGCCGACCATGCCGACTTCAATGTCGCGTTCGAAACGGCGCGCGTGCGCGCCAGAGCGGGTGAAAATCGCCGTGCCATTACCGTAAGGATTGGCGTTCACCAAGCGAATCGCTGCATCGATATTTTTGGCGCGCAACACGATCAGCACTGGCCCGAAAATCTCTTCCTTATATATCGTCATGTCGGGTGTCACGTGATCGAACAGGCTAGGGCCAAGATAAAATCCTTTTTGGTTTTCGGAAAATTTATAGCCACGGCCATCGAGCACCAATTTGGCGTTTTGTTTAACGCCACTTTCAATGTAATGGCGCACCTTGTCGCGGTGCGCGGCACTAATCAGCGGGCCCATGTCGACCTCTTTTCGATCGCCAGCGCCAATGTTTAAGCGCGCGGCCTGAGTGTGCAATTTTTCCACCAATGCATCGCCCGCCGCGCCCACGGCGACCACGGTCGAGATCGCCATGCAGCGCTCGCCCGCCGAACCATAAGCGGCGCCGACCAAGGCTTGCGCGGCAAAATCCAAGTCGGCATCGGGCATAACCACGGCATGGTTCTTGGCGCCGCCCAGCGCTTGCACGCGTTTACCGTGGCGCGCGGCGGTTTCATAAACGTGTTTAGCCACGGGCGTCGAGCCGACAAAGGAAACCGCCTGCACATCCGCGTGACTAAGCAGCGCATCCACCGCTTCCTTGTCGCCAGGAATAACGTTGAACACGCCGTCCGGCAAACCGGCATCGCGCAACAGTTCGGCCATGCGCAAACTGGCGGAAGGAACTTTTTCCGAAGGTTTAAGAATGAAAGTATTGCCGCAAGCAATGGCCACGGGAAACATCCACAGCGGCACCATCACGGGAAAATTAAATGGCGTGATGCCGACGCACACGCCGATCGGTTGCAGCAAGGAATGACAATCCACGCCGCGGCCCACGTCTTCGGCCTGCTCGCCCTTCAACAAATGCGGCACGCCCATGGCAAACTCAATCACTTCAATACCACGCTGCAGAGAGCCCGCGGCATCGGCGTGAGTTTTTCCATGCTCTTGCGTGATGAGATGAATCAATTCCTGGCTATGCGTTTGCATCAATTCGCGAAAGCGCATCAAAATGCGCGCGCGTTTAAGCGGCGTGGTTTCGCGCCACGCGGGGAAAGCCGCTTTCGCTGCTACCACCGCGGTATCGACATCTTTTTGATTCGCCAGCGGGATGCGCCGAATTACCTGACCGGTCGCTGGATTAAAAATTTCAGCCATGCGCGAACTGGCGCTCGCTTGCGCTTTACCGCCAATCCATAAAGACAACACAGCTGTCATGATTTTCCTCGCTTGGCAAACATCAGCAAGTACTGCTCGCTGCATCGCCGATCATAATAATCAATACCCGATAAGGGCCGTGCGCACCCAAGGTCACGGTTTGTTCGATATCGGCGGTGCGCGAAGGACCGGAAATAAAATTCACCGCGCGCGGAAGTTCATGGTGCTCGACACGCAAGCGATCCCAAGCATCTTCCATCGTGGCTACGATACGCTCGTTTTCGATCACGGCGACATGCGTTTCGGGCAACAAACTCACCGTCGCTGGCGTGCGCGAACCGGAAAGCAACATCAAGGTGCCCGTTTCAGCGATACCGAGGAACACGCTAGTGATGCCCACCATGTCGTTGCCGCTCGAGGCGCGCGCTTGCATGTCGAGTCCGGCGCCGCGCCAATCACAGGGCGCCAAGCCCAGCCAACACACCCCTTGCAACGGCAGCTGTTGCGCGCGCAGATAGCGCGCAATTACAGCGGGAACTTCCGTGATGGTAGCGGCGTGCTGCACGTCACTCGCCAGCCGCCGCGCTTGTTCCTCAAAGCGCTTGATTAAATCTTTCTCCATGGGCGGGACGGTCCACGTGCATGACGCTGAATGCGCGCGTCCACGTCCATCGCCGCGTCGGAGGTGCGCGCTCTGCCAATGCGCGCCAAGATGTTCTCGCGCGTGCTCAAGAGGAGCGCCTCGCTCGATACAGATCGCGGAAAGTCCGGCCCGCGGGCGCTGGCATGTCACGCTCTTTAGTCCAAGCGGATGCGCCGAAAAGATAGCGCAAACGTTTCTTATTGCCGGCCAACGCGCGCAGGGCGCGAGCGATAAGTCGCGTGCCCAGGGCATATACAGCGGGCCGTCGCGCCGCCCATAGCCAAAACCGCAACACCATGCGCTCGCGCCACGGACGCAAACGCCGCTGCAGCTGCCGATGACGCAGCTCGCGCATCAAATCCGGCAGTGGTATTTTTACCGGGCAGACGACCGCGCATTCACCGCAAAAAGTCGAAGCATTCGGCAAATCGAGGGCGTTTTCCAAACCCACGAAATTCGGCGTTAATACCGAGCCCATCGGGCCGGGATAAACCCAACCGTAGGCATGGCCGCCGATATTTTGATACACCGGACAATGATTCATGCACGCGCCGCAGCGGATACAACGCAACATCGATTGCGGTTCACCGCCCAATAATTTACTGCGGCCGTTATCCAGCAAAATGATATGAAAATGTTCCGGTCCATCGGACTCGCTTGAGCTCTTGGTTCCGGTGAGCACCGAGACGTAATTGGTAATGGATTGGCCAGTGGCGGAACGTGGCAACAAACGCAGCAGCGTGGCCGCGTCCTCCAAGGTCGGCACGACTTTCTCGATGCCAGTGATGGCAATATGCACGCGCGGCAAGGTCGTGGTTAATCGGCCATTGCCTTCATTAGTGACGATCAACACCGAACCGGTTTCAGCGACAATAAAATTGGCGCCGGAAATCCCCAAGTCCGCGGCCAGAAAACCCGGACGCAATACTTCGCGCGCCTCGCGGCACAGTTCGGCTATTTGCGTGGTGCGCGTGCGCTGATGTTTTTGTTCGAACAGATCGGCAATTTCTTCTTTGCTCTTGTGCACCACGGGCGCGACGATATGCGACGGCGGCTCGTGCGCCAATTGCAAAATATATTCGCCCAGATCGGTTTCGAGAACTTCCAAGCCTTGGCTCAAAAGATAATCGTTGAGCGCGCATTCTTCAGTCACCATGGATTTTGACTTGATGGCCTTACGCACGCCATATTGTCGCGCGATTTCCACGACCAAGCGATTCACCTCGTCGGCGGTTTCGGCCCAATGCACCACCGCGCCGCGTGCGCTTGCTGCTTGCTCAAAGCGCAAAAGATAACTATCGAGATGATTGATGGTGCGATCGCGGATTTCTGCCGCGGCGTCGCGAATCTCGGAAAAATTCGGCAGTTCGGCCAAGGCCGCGGCGCGGCCGTCGACGAATTTCGATTGCAGTTTTTCCAAAGCCTGTTGCAGCTTGTCATTGCGCAAATTGTCGCTGGCCTTGCGCTTGAAATGCATCGCGGTTACTTGCATGCAGCGTCCTCGCCGGCCAATACTTCGGCGATATGCCAAACACGGGTGTGCAAATCGCCGCGGCGACGCAAGCGCCCTTCTATGTTCATCAGGCAACCGAGATCGCCCGCGACAATGGCGTCCGCTCCCGTTTGTCCCGCATGCTGACATTTTTTATCTGCCATGCGCGCGGAAATATCGCCAAACTTGACGGAAAAACTGCCACCAAAACCGCAACAGGCACTGGCTTCATGCATCTCGGCCAACTTCACGCCAGGCATTTGCGCCAGCAGCGCGCGCGGCTGCGCTTGCACGCCCAGTTCGCGCAAGCCGGAACAGGAATCGTGATAAGTCAGGGAACCGCAATAGCTGCCTGGAATTTTTTTGAGCTTGACGATGTTAGCCAAAAAATCGGTCAATTCATGTGTGCGCTCGGTGACGCGGCGATGGACATCGGTAAACGCCAAATCATCTTTAAACAGCGCGGGATAATGCACCCGTATCATGCCCGCGCACGAACCCGAAGGCACGACCACGTAATCGCAATCCTTAAACTCTTCGAGAAACTTAAGCGCCAAGATCTTTGCGGCCTGTGAATCGCCGACATTGTAGCCAGGCTGGCCGCAGCAAGTTTGATTTGTCGGTACGACCACATCGCAACCGGCTGCTTGCAACAAACGCAGCGTAGAAAAACCAATGCTCGGCCGCATCATGTCCACCAGACAGGTCACAAATAAGCCGACGCGCATATGAATTTAAATTTCGTGTTCGCGAGAATGAATGAATAGTTCGTCCGATTGAGGTTACTTTAGTCGCCTTATCCGGTAAAGACCGGATGAGACATGGCGGCAATTGTGTAAGAGTTACACGCGTCATGCAAAACTTCCCGAGCATTATGCGCAATGAATCCCCCAGAGCAGCGTTTCACTGCTAATTTCTGACATCGTTTTTTTATTTCATGGTGGCATATGGTTTGCATCTCATCATAAGGAAGCTTAGCGATACAAGGAGAACGTCCATGTCATATAAAATGCAAACGCAGACAGTCACTTCATCAGAAAATACTTATTCTAAAAATCCAGCGGATTATTTTTATGAAGAATTAGATCAAAGCGCCGCGGATGAGGAAATGCATTTTCCGCCTTTGCCAGACTTGATAGACGTCGAAGACCCAGGTGACGAGCTTGATAGCGACCAGATGTACGTCAGGCAGTTGTTGGCCGACCACGATTCGATACAGCTAGGCGATTAATGCCGTGCCGTCAGGGTAACGCGTTTAAAAACGCCAATTCTCCAGCCGTTCACGGCGGTTAACCATGCCACGCGTTCTTTGGAAAGGCGGAATTTAGAGGCTCACCGCGGACATGAAGCGGTCGCTTGCCCTGCCGTCCAAGATCAACGAGGAGGATTAAAATTCGTGCTTATATTCTTTCAGACGGAAAATGTTTTTCCCAAGGTTCGCGGTGTCATCGGTTTTCTGCTCCGAAGCCAAGGGAAGCTGGAGCGTAAAACAATTACCAGATGAAGCATCCACGTGAAAATCACCGCCATGCAGCTCAACCAATAAACGCGCCACATACAAACCCGCCACTTGCGGATTTTTTTCCGCGGAAAAAGACAGGGAGAATATTTTTTCGCATTGGTCATCGGACATCTTCGGGCCGCGGTCTTTCACCGTGACACGCACCAGGGATTTTTCGAGCTGCGCGCCAATCTCAAGAGAGCCGCCGTTAGGCATGGCTTCCAGACTGCTGATGAATATATTCATCAGCGCTTGCTTCAACCATTCCCGCTGACCGACCATCTTGATGGGTTCATCGGGCAAGCGACTCTGTAAATCCACGCGCTGACGCCGTACTTGCGATTCCAAAAATGAATTTAACTCCTCGATGCAGTCGCGCAGGTCAAACTCTTGCCGCGGCGGATTAAGCAAGGCGTTGTGATCCAGCACTGGGCGCATCTTGCGGTTTAAGCGCAACAGCTCTTCCTTCAACACCGCGATGCAACGCTTTTCCGAGGACTTATCGGTGTCGAGGGCGTTTTGAGCCAAGGTTTCACCGAGCAGTTCGAGCGTGATTTGCATGGAGTTCAAGGGCGCGCGCAGATCGTGGGAGATGGCGCCTTGCAAATAAATTTGCGCTTGCTTTTGGCTGGCCAGCAAAAGATTGCTGTCGAGCGCGTCCATTTTCATTCGGTCCTTGAGCAACACCAGATAACCCCCGCGAGAATTCTCCGCGCGCGCATGGATCTCGGCGCGCAGATAACGCGGCGTTCCGTGCATCGACAGATCGATTTTGAACGACCGCGGTTTTGACGTCGGTGAATTTTCATCGAGACGCAACGAGGGCTTTAACGCTTGCCAGTTGCGCTTGAGCTCCTCTTCCGTGATCGCGCCCAACAAACCACAGGCCATGTCATTGGCAAATTCTATGTCTTTATCGCCATCCAGCAGCAACATGCCGCGGTTGACGATATGACTTAAAATTTCCAGGTCGGTGCGCGGCTGTTGATCTTTGTTTAGCGGCATGGATTGTTTTTTTATAGTTGGCGCGACAGGTTCGCGTAAATACGCTCAGGCCGTTTGTTAAGCCGGTGTTAGCAATAATCCAGTCAATAATTTAACCACGGCTTGCGGATCCACCGGTTTAAGCATGTGAAAATTAAAGCCCGCTTCCTTCGACTGGCGCTTGTCTTCTTCCTGACTCCAACCGGTCACGGCGATGAGAATCATATCCTTGCCCCAGGCTGCGCCGCGAATCCGGCGGCAGACATCATAACCGTTAAGTTTCGGCAAACCGATATCGAGCATGATCACGTCCGGCAAAAATGTCTGCGCGGCTTCCACGGCCTCCACGCCATCGTGCGCCGTGCGTGTATCGTGGCCCATGATTTTAAGCATCATTGCTAGGCTGATAGCCGCGTCTTTATTATCGTCGACCACCAAAATGCGATACTTGGAAGGCGCATAAATATAGGCATTTCCGCCGTCTTTCTGCTCGGCTTCCAAGGCCGGTGAAACCACCGTGGACAGACGCACGATGAATTCGCTGCCCTTGCCCAAACCCTCGCTCGCCGCCTCGACGATACCGCCATGCATGTCCACCAAGCCGCGCACCACGCTCAAACCGATGCCCAAACCACTTTGCGAGCGCTCCAAGGAGCGATCCGCTTGCGTGAAAAGATCGAAAACTTTCGGTAACACCGCGGGCGATATGCCCATGCCATTATCTTTTACCTTGACCACGGCATCGGTGCCTTGACGTTCGACGATCAAAGATATTTGACCGCCGCGTTCGGTGTACTTGGCGCTGTTATTGAGCAGATTGGCGAACACTTGCGCCAAACGGACACGATCGGCGTTGACGAAAACCGGTTGTGTTGGCATCACCACGCTAAGTTGATGACGCGCGCCTTCGATAAGCGGCCGACTGGTTTCCAAGGCGTCTTGCACCACTAGACGTAAATCAATTTTTTCCTTGCGCAATTCAAACTTGCCCTTGCTGATGCGCGATAAATCGAGTAGATCATCGATCAGCCGCACCATGTTGCCAATTTGCCGCTCCATCATTTTGCAAGCTTCCGCGGCCATGGCGCTGTTATTATTCGATAGCTGCATGATTTGCAGGCCGTTACGCAACGGCGCCAACGGATTGCGCAACTCATGCGCTAGCATCGCCAAGAAATCATTTTTATTCCGGTCGGCTTGACGTAATACTTCCTCGGTTCGCCTGCGATCGCTAATATCCACGAGCACATTAACCGCTCCGCAAACTTTCCCCGCCTCATCGAAAAATGGATTCGCATGCGCCAACGCCGTCCAGCGGCTGCCATCGGGACGTTCAATGATAATTTCTTCGCCGTTGTATTCCTTGCCATGGCTTAATGCCAACGCCATCCAACATTTATCGCGCGGAATGGGAATACCGTCGATGGAAAAAAGTTTAAACGAGCCGCAGAAGCGATCCACGGGATCGTTCAGTGCTGGCGCGCGCCCCCAAAGAGCGATCGCGTGACGATTGTAATAAGTAATCAATCCGCTGGCGTCGCATAAATACGCGGCAGCGGGAAGTTTTTCCAATAAACAGCGAAACTCCAAATCGGACTTGGAGATTTTTTGCTCTACCCTTTCTTCTAACATGCTAAAGTCTTCCCTTAAATTTTGCGCGGCGCGATTCCCGAAGCTGCTCGTTCAATCCCTTGACACGTAATCTCATAGAGTTTTTAGTTGTCAGTCAAGAACTGTTCTAGAACTAACCAAAGATATCCACAGATTGAATCGAATGCCTTGAGGAAAAGTGTCGCCTCTATTTTGAAAAAATTACAAATTTTTATAGGAGAACCACATAATTTCTTCTATTTGGGCAAATTATGCGCCACAAAATCCCAATTAACGATTTGCCAAAATGCCTTGATGTAATCGGGCCGAGCATTGCGCCGATCAATATAATAAGCATGCTCCCACACGTCGCAGGTTAATAAAGCTCTCAGGCCTGAGCGTAGCGGTGTTCCCGCGTTATGCGTGCTGAGAATGGAAAGCACCCCTCTCTGGTCATGCACCAGCCAAACCCATCCCGACCCAAAAGTTTTTTCAGCGATTTGCGAAAATTGGTTTTTAAACACGGCCACCGAAGTGAAGGCGGCTTCAATGGCTTTAGCCAAGACCCCAGACGGCTTTCCGCCTCCCTGGGGCGAAAGACACTGCCAATAAAAATTATGATTCCAAACCTGCGCCGCGTTGTTGAAAATATCATTCGTGGCGTTCAAAACTATTTCTTCGAGCGTGGCATCGGCGTATTCACCGCCTTCAATAAGAGCGTTTAACGTATTAATGTAAGCGCGATGATGCTTGCCATAATGGTAATCGAGTGTTTCCTTGGAAACATAAGGCTCCAATGCATTTTTTGCATACGGCAAGGGCGGCAACATATGTTTCACGCGACATAGTCTCCTTGCTTGAATAAAATGAATAAAGCCCGGTCAGATTAAAAAACCGGCTGAGCCACTTGATAGGCGCTACGTGCTTCCAATACGCCGCCTTTGCCATACACTTCCACGACGGTGTGCGTCTTGGTTTCAGCCAATGACATGGCGTAACCCAAGGTTTCTTCCTTGGCATCGAACTTGGCCAACAAGCGCGAAAACTCGGATTCAGCTACATTCCAACCCGCTATACCCGGGTAAACACGAATAATGGCTTGCTCGATTTGACTGGTCTCTGCTTCAACACTTTGCATGGCTATCTCCTGATCCTGCGATATTAAGCCGACGCGCATCGCCCCACGGCAGGAATTCAACTTTGAGCGCACGAATGATGCACTGCGATCTCAAGCTTTAACGCGAATGTCGTTTCGGACATCCCTGACGCCGTTGACGCTGCGCGCCACGTCCGTGGCTTTTTTGATGTTAGCCGGATCGGTCACGAAACCGCTAAGCTGGACCACGCCTTTGAAAGTCTCCACGTTAATCTCCATCACATTCAAACCCGGCTCGTTTAAGATCGCGGCTTTCACTTTTGCCGTGATGACGGAATCGTCAACGTACTCGCCAGTGCCTTCCTGCGTGCTGGTGGAAGCACAGCCGAGGAAAGACACGAATAGAGCCGCCGAGACAAACAAGGAAAAATATTTAAATAATCGCTTCATGATCCTTCTCCCAATTTAATGTAAGTTCCAACGTAAACCGACAACGTAATAATGCTTGTTTTATATCTTGCCTAAAACCAACAGGATAACGACCACCACCAATACCACGCCCAGCACCCCACTGGGTCCATAGCCCCATCCACGGCTATACGGCCAAGTAGGAATGGCGCCCACCAACAGCAAGATAAATACGATTAGCAGAATGGTTCCTAAGGTCATATATTTTCTCCCATGAAAAATAAGCTGTCTGTGCGCTACAGAACACCAAACAACTTCAATAGAATTAGCACCGAAATCGGCACTCCCAGTATCCACAATAAAATCATCTTCATGTTTTTTTCCTCGTTTTAAAACTGCGGTTGTGTTTTCTTCTCAGCATCTTCCATGCCAAGTTTAAAATTTAAAAAATTCTTCTAATGGAGCGTCTTTTTTATATTTTCTATTTTTTAGAAAATTATTTTTAGCAAGGCTTACAAGTTATTCAGTAAGATTTACCTTGGAATAAAAAACGACGGCTTTGGAAAAATAAAATGCTTTCATTTCCGCCACCGTCGTTATTTTTTACGGCTTACGATTTATATTTTGCCTTGGCTTCCGCTACGCACGCGTCTTTTGCATCGCCAGACAGGCTATCGCATCTTTCCTTGGCGGCCTTATAATTGGCGTCCATTTTGTCTTCGGTGGCCTCGGCGCCAGCGGCGGCGGACTTACGATGTGCCTTGGCGTCAGCCTTGGCTTTCTTTTCCGCCGCTTTGGCGTCCTTTATACATACGTCTTTGTCGTTGCCGCTCAAGCTATCGCATCTTTCCTTGGCGGCCTTGTAGTCGGCTTCGGCGCTTTCCACCGCCGCTTTATATTCGGCGCGGGACTGTTTCTTCGTGTCCTTGGAATAGTCGGCCAAAACCGGAGCGCTCAAGCTAAAGCCAATAACGACAGCGAGAGCCGCTTTGCCCAATTTGGATTTCAACCCCTGTATCGAATGAAAGTCGTATGTTGTCATGTTTATGCTCCTTGAAAGATGATGAATAGTTTAAAAAAATATTACTGATTTCTTTCCCACTCTTTTACTTGGCGTTCCGCTTCGTCCTTGCCGATGCCATAGTTCTCTTGAATCTTGCCTGCCAATTGATCGCGGTGTCCGGCAATCTCATCGAGCTCGTCGTCGGTAAGCTTGCCCCACTGTTGTTTCACCTTGCCTTTAAATTGTTTCCAATTACCTTCGATGCGGTCCCAGTTCATGTCATGACTCCTCGGTTGATTTAACTTGCGTGATGCATAGCAACTCATGTGCCAAAATATTTTCGTCTTGATATCAGTAAGTTAATTTTTATTTGCTAACTGATCTTGTAAGAATTACCAAACGTTTAAGAAAAAAATACTAATACCGTATTTTTTTCACGCACGTAGCTGGGTATTCACCCTAATTAACACGAGGAGAGGTCTGGACGAAAACTTTCTGAATTCTTAAATTTAAATTACAACCAATATTGCCAAAGACGCGCAAAGCGTTCCTTTATGCGCAGAATAAACGAACGATGTTGCCAGTGTTGCAAATCGATGACGTTGGATTCCTCGATGTCCGCGATAAACATGGCTTGCATCTGTTCGCCAAATTCGGGCCCCAATACCACGGCGTTGACTTCATCGTTGTGCAAAAAACTGCGCCAATCCAAATTGGTGGAACCAATGCACGACCACACGCCATCGACCAAGGCCGTTTTAGAATGAAGCACGGCGTCGCGCCGTTCGTAAATTTTCACGCCGGCCCGCAGTAACTCGGAATAATACGAACGTCCGGCGTGAAATACCGCCCAAAAATCCGTGTGGCTCGGCAAGATTAATTTGACGTCCACGCCGCGCCGCGCGGCGTCTTCCAGCGCTTGAAGCAATTGTGGATCGGGAACGAAATAGGCGTTGGTAAGATGCACGTATTCTTCAGCGTTGATAATCGCCGACAGCAAGGTGACATATATCAAACTATACGGATCGTCGACGGCGCTGCCGATGGCGCGCACCACTTCCTTGCCGTTGGCCTTGAGGACGGGAAAATAATGGCGGCCCGACAACGGCTCGCCTTTTTGTTTTTCCCAAGTACCGAGAAATAACTTTTGAAATTCGGCCACAACGGGGCCGTCGATTTGCATATGCGTGTCGCGCCATTTGGCCGGTTCCTTGGCGGAACGCGATTTTTTGCGTTTGGCAAAAGAGCCGCTGGAATACACCCCGCTGATATTTATCCCGCCCAAAAATGCCGTGCGGCCATCGACGATCAAAAGCTTGCGATGGTCGCGTTTGTTGATCAGCCATTCTTTCTTGACCTCCAATGGATTGACGGGATTGAATTCAACGGTATGCACGCCGCTATCTTTAAGGCGGTCGAAGAAGGCTCGCGGGGTGTTGATCGTACCCACGCTGTCATAAATAAGGTTAACCTCGACGCCCTGTTTTTTCTTATCGATCAGCAAGTCGGCAAATTTGCGCCCAATCTCGTCGTCTTCAAAAATATACGTTTCCAGATTGACGTTATATTTCGCCTTGCGAATCGCGGCGAACATCGCTTGGTAGGTCGCGGGCCCGTCCTGTAACAAAGCCACTTTATTGCCGATCACCAGGGGACTGCCGACGACGGCTTGCTCCAAAGCGATATGTCGGCTAAGGATATTGGTTTCGCCCGCGCCACCGAGTTTTTTTAAAATTGCGGCGCTCTGCTCGCGGCTCAGCGGCCCTTGACCGTCGTCGAACTGCACGGGTTGAGCATGCGGCTTGGCCCAGTCGTGGAAGGATGGAAGCGAAGCGCTGCAAGCGACGCTAAAAAAAAGATACTGCGCGCACAGCACGATCGCGATCAGCGTCGCCCAGCCGCCAGCAAACCCTCGAAAAATCGAATGTCTAGAATGCATGTTAATTATTCGCCGTGCCGCGCCAAACGCGCTGGATTAAACTGGCCGGAAATATCGAGCAAGAAAATCCAGCGCATGCTTATCTTGTAACCCCGCGCTATTGTGACATCGCGGATTCCTTGAGCTTCCAGCGCCCGCTGTAAGAATCTTTCCGATACTTTTGTTTGACGGCGGCCCAAGCCACCTTATGCGCGGTCACTTCGCGCGATACATCATCGCGGCGTTGCTCAGGATCGGCGTACTCCTCCCAAGCGCTGTTAAATGCCTCGCGATAAATTTCTTGCGCGTGCTCGGGGAGATTGCTGCGCACGCTATAAGGCAACTCGCGGATTAAACGATAAGGCATGCGCTTAACCCGATGACTTGACGCTAAGCCTGTTGTTAACAAACTTCACGCCTTGCACCGCTTGCGCCACTTGGGTGGCACGGTCGATGTTCTGCGGCGCATCGACAACGCCCGTCAAAGTCACCACGCCATCCGCGGTATCGACGTTAATCTGCAGCGCCTTCAAACCCGGTTCGCTGACGATGGCCGATTTTACTTTCGTGGTGATGGCGGCATCGCTTACCTTGTCGCTCGTTGTCTGCAAGCGGCTCTCCGCCGCGGTGCGATCGTTTTTTCCACCGGTAAACTCGACCGAGGTTTTCTTTTCACAGCCGGTGGAAATCATCACGGCAAACAGCGCCGCCATGAACCAAATCAAACGTTGGGATAGTGTCATTTGCGTCTCCTTTTGTTTTATCTTGAATTAAGCAAAAGATCGGTTTCAATCTTTGCCAGCGATAACAGCAAGTGATGTGCCAAAGGAAAAGTTTTTTATATTTATTGTGGCGCGCCGCTGAAAAAGCAAACCTTTTATGAAAAATGAACGCGTGGCAACGCTCAAAACGCGCGCTGGTTTCCGGTAATAATTACATTGGGATTGTAAGCGTTGCACGAAGCATGAAAATTATAAAAAATAATTTTGTTGCTTGACGCACAGACAACGTTAAAAGACCAGCTTGCCCAACAGCACTCCAAAAATCAGTACGATCAAAAAAATCGTTAAGGAGATAAAAAATAGAATTTTGGCTACGCTCTTGGCGCTCGCGGCCACGTCGGTAAATCCGAAAAAACCAGCGACCACCGAAATAAGAAAAAATATCAGCGCCCATTTCAGCATATTTATTAGCTCCCGCCCGAAGGTGTTTCGGCATGAATCAGTTGCGGCTTTTTAACCGGAGGGCGCGTAATCTCTTGTTGCGCATCGGGGCGTCGCTGGCGTTGCACGGGGGCAATTTCCATGCGTTGGCCGGTTTCAGCGGAACGGTACAACGCGGAAATAATACGCACGTCCGCCAAGCCTTCGGCGCCAGAAGGCTCGGGTTCGCGGTCTTGCTGGATGCATTCGGAAAAATAAAGCAGCTCGGGAGCAAACTGATCGTGACGCGCGAAGCGGCGCTTGCGCGTGTGGTCGTTGACGGTGAGACGATGCTCCAAGGAATCGGCGTATTCATAAGCCGGATCGACGCGTAGATGGCCCTTGCTGCCGATTATTTCATAAGCAGAAGTTTTATCCGCCCCAAAACTGCAGGTAAACGCGGCCACGCGTTCTCCAGGGAACCGCAGTATCGCGCTGGTGGCTTCCTCGACTTCTTTAAAACGGCCTTGGCTGCCCAAGGTCATGGCTTGAACTTCGATGGGCTCGGCGCGGAACAAATAGCGCGCGGCGTTGATGCAGTAAATACCGATGTCGTACAGAGTGCCGCCGCCGAGCTGTTTTTGCAGGCGAATATTTCCGGCTTTGACTTGCATGGTGAACACCGAATTGAAAATGCGCGGTTCCCCCAGTTGTCCCGAACGCACGATTTTAATCGCGTTTAAATTGGCCGATTCGAAATGCAAACGGTAACCGATCATCAATTTAACGCCATGGCGTTTGGTGGCGTCGATCATCGCCTGGCATTTGGCCTCGTCGACCGCCATGGGTTTTTCGCAAAATACATGAATTCCCCCGCGCGCCGCGCGCACGGTGAATTCGCGGTGCATGGTATTGGGCAGCGCGATATAGACCGCATCGATCGCGCCGCTGGTTAAGCACTCGTCATATTGATCGTAGGAATAAATGTGTTCCACGCCGTACTTCTTGGCTAATTTTTTCAATTTTACCGGATCGTCGGAAACCAAGGCGGTTAACAGCGAATTACCGCGCGCGTGCTCGAAGGCGGGTAAAACCGCTATTTGCGAAATGTAACCTTGGCCAACGACGGCGTAACGAATCTTTTTATTTTTCAGTGCGCGCGCTTTTGCTTGGCATGATCGTTTCCTTTTGAGTCCATTTAGAATCTCAAGCAACAAGCACGCCATTTTTGTTTTTTAAAGATTTAGCGAGTAAGCACGGGGAGAAACGAGGAACTGAAATTAAAATTTAACGCGCGGCAGGTAAGGATTACCAATTCGCGTGTAATCTTTACACGCTACCAAGGAGATTTTTAGTTGCGCAAACTGCTGCGCGTTAGATAATCACCGAGCTCCGATTCGCTGGAAGTGTCGGTGATGGTCAATATGCGCAAACGCATTTGCTCCACCTCATCATGGCTCAGTTGCATTTCGCGAGCGATCTGCGCCACCGACACGCCGCGCGCCAGGCTGCGAAACACGTGCAACTCGCGCTCGGAAAATACTTCCTGCAAGGTGCGAATCGGATCGCTGGCAAACAACGACTCCAAGTACTGCGCCAGATGCGGGCTGATGTAAACGCCACCCTTGATCACTTGCTCGATGGCGTTCATCAAGTGTTCCAAGGCGGTTTCCTTGTAAAGATAGCCAGCGGCGCCATTTTTTATGGTCTGCAAGGCATAGGGAATTTCCGGGTACATGCTGAACATGAGCACGGGCAAGCGCGGTTTTTTGGCTCTAAGAATGGTAAGAACTTCCAAGCCGCTTTTATCGGGCAGCGAAATATCCAACAGCACCACGTGATAACTTTCGCGCATGGCTAGATCCAATGCCGCCGCGCCATTCTCTGCCTCGTTGATGACCGCGATGTCCGACATTTTCACCAGCTTGCGCTTCATATGCTCGCGCACCACGGGGTGATCTTCCACCAGCAGAACGTTGATCCCATTTTTATTCATAGCGCGTTCGATCCTTGATTTTTTTAAAAATCATGCAAATCTCACGCCAATTAAAATTTTGAATTTTTAAATGGGTTGTTTTTTTATTTTTATATTTTTTGATCCGATTTTTTTCTAAATGCATGCATCCATCTTAAGCATTCTGGGATTCATATTCGCGCAAACGATTATATAGAGTCTTGAGACTTACACCTAACATTTCCGCGGTCTTTTCTTTATTCCCTCCGCATTGCTGCAAAGTGGCCAATATAAGACGGCGTTCCACCTCGGAAATAGTGCTGCCGACGCGCACCTGAAAAAAAGGCCAGGTGACATCCTGGCTTTTTTCCTTAGGCAGCGGCAGGCTATCGGTATGCACCAGGTCGTCGGCCATGATATAGGCGCGATGAATGGTGTTTTTTAATTCGCGCACGTTCCCTGGCCAATGATATTCCACCAACAATTCCAAGGCGCCCGGAGCGAATATTTTAGAAGTGTGTTCGGCGCGATTAATCTCTTCCAGAAAATGCCGCGCCAGCAACACCACGTCGCCCGCACGCGCGCGCAACGGCGGCACATGCAGCGGAAAAACCTGTAAACGATACAACAGATCTTCGCGCAGCTTACCGTCATTTACCGCTTCTTGCGGATCGCGGTTGGTGGCGGCGATGATGCGCACGTCGACCTCAATCTGCTGCCCCGAGCCGACGCGCATGAAAGCGCCCGCCTCCAGCACGCGCAACAGTTTTACTTGCAGCTCGATGGGCATCTCGGTGATTTCGTCGAGGAACAATGTACCGCCGCTGGCGCGTTCGAAATAGCCTTTGTGCTCATGCACCGCGCCCGTGAAGCTGCCTTTTTCGTGACCGAACAATTCGCTCTCGATTAATTGCGGCGAAATGGCGCCGCAGTTCACCGCGATAAAAGGCTGTTTGCGACGGCGGCTGAAATCGTGCACCGTTTGCGCCACCAGCTCCTTGCCCGTGCCGCTTTCGCCCGTGATGAACACGGTGGCGGCGCTGGGCGCGACGCGCTCGATTTGATCGTAAACTTTTTGTATCGCGTCCGAGGTTCCCATCAAGCGTCCAAAGCGACCGAGGCTGCGCAGCTCACTGCGCAAGACGCCGATTTCTTTTTTAAGATCGGGCGGGCGCGACACCCGCGATAAGATGGCTTTCAACTGTTTTATATTGACCGGTTTCAGTAAATAATCGACCGCGCCCAGGCGCAAGGCTTGCACCGAGGTTTCGACGCTGGCATGGCCGGTGATGAGAACGACTTCGGTATTGGCGCGCGCCTCGACGTCTTGAAACAGGTCCATGCCGTCGCCGTCGGGCAAAACCAGATCGAGCAAAACAACATCGGGACGTTGCTGCGCCATGCGTTCGCGCGCTTCGCGCAGCGTGGCGGCGGTGGCGGTGGTAAAACCTTCGCGCGCCACCAATTCACTCAAGCTCGATAAAGCATTCGTGTCATCGTCGACCAACAATGCGTGCGGCATGACTCCTAAACCCATGCAACGTTAAAGCGGAAAGACTATAGACAGGAATCCAGCAACACAACTTTTTATGGCGAATTCGCACACATCGGAGATTTTTTTTCAATTTAATGTAAAAAATTTACAATGAGCGGCAAAACGCAGCAACCACGCGAGACTTAAAGCGTTGACGAACAGACCCCGCGCATGCAACTATTTACTCTGTCATATACTGCGTCCCAAATCTTCGCGCAGATCTTTTACATCTTCCAATCCCACTGAAATTCTAACCAGCCCATCTCCGATACCCGCTTCGGCGCGTTGCTCGGGCGTCAAGCGTCCGTGCGTGGTCGTAGCCGGATGCGTGATGGTGGATTTGGTGTCGCCGAGATTCGCGGTGATGGAAATCACGCACGTGCCATCGATCAGCTTCCACGCCGCGTCTTTGCCACCTGCCAGCTCGAACGAAACGATGCCACCAAAACCGGATTGCTGCTGTTTCGCCAATTCATGTTGCGGATGCGACGCGAGGCCCGGATAGTAAACGCGCTTCACGTGCTTTTGTTTTTCCAACCATTGCGCGAGTTCCAAGGCATTCGCGCTATGCGCCTTTACGCGCAAACTTAACGTCTCTAAACCCTTGAGAAACACCCAAGCATTGAACGGACTCAAGCTCGGACCGCAAGTGCGCATAAAACCATAAACTTTCTCACCCACCAGTTCGGCATTGCCCACCACCGCGCCACCGATGCAACGTCCTTGACCGTCGAGATATTTTGTTGCCGAATGAATCACCACATCGGCGCCGAGCTTAAGCGGCTGTTGTTGCGCGGGAGTACAGAAACAATTATCCACGACCAGTAAACAATTCTTGGCATGCGCGATCTTGGACAACCGAACGATGTCGGCGATTTCCGTCAGTGGATTAGAAGGAGTTTCCAGAAACAATAATTTGGTGTTCGGCTTGATCGCCTTTTCCCACGCGCCATAATCGGTCAATGACACATAAGTCGTCTCGATGCCAAACTTGCTGAGATAATTATTAAACAACAAAACCGATGGCCCAAAGATATTGCGCGACACCACGATGTGATCGCCATTCTTCAATAGCGCCAAACAAGTGGAGAGAATCGCCACCATGCCCGAAGCCGTCGCGACACAACGCTCCCCGCCCTCCAACGCCGCCAACCGCTCCTCGAACGCACGCACCGTGGGATTGGTAAAGCGTGAATAAATATTCCCCGGCTTCGCCCCCGAAAACCGCGCCGCCGCCTCCGCCGCGCTCGCGAACACGTAACTCGAGGTCAAAAAGATAGGCTCGGAATTTTCGCCCTCATTAGTCCGATGCTGCCCCGCCCGCACCGCGCGCGTATCGAAACCCCAGTTGTCAAAATCGTCAGTCATAGCCCGCCACTCCTAAAATAAGGATGAAAGTTTTAGCGCAGGCTTGCGGAAACGACAGGCAATAAAAAAGCCGCGAATGCGGCCAGAAGCGGATATTCTCGCTTTAGCGGCATTTATATCGCGCCCGCAAGCTGAAGCTCAAATCGGCGCTAGTGAAAGAAATCTATATCGTCACGTGCAATCTGTCAATAAATATGTAGGTTGGGCTGAACACAGCGAAGCCCAACACTCATCTAAACCGCCGCGCGCTTACTGGGCGTCCGCTTGGGACACCCAGTAGGCCGTGGGTCAATTTGGACACCTTCAACTATGATCGAAGCACCTTATTAACCGCTTCCGAACTGCGAAATACCTTGATCACCTCGGCTCAAGCATCATGATGCTGGAACCTTCTTTCAGGAGGCAGCGATAATACTTATCGCGAATTCCTTTTGAGCACGTAGGTTGGAGTAGCGCAACGAACCCTAGCGTGAACAAAAAAATGTGTCTGATCTTTATTCGCTCCAGCACAAGGTCAATCCCAATATCCAATAAGTATCGCGGACTGTTCTGAATATGTGGCTCCGCTATAACCGTCGTTAGCTTTAATGTAACCTCTACTCGACGCATCAACCGGAATCATTAATTTTTGCCCTCCCATTCTGCCAGCGACGCCTTCCCCAAGCGCAGCACTGCTCAAAAATATGCTAGATATAGCATCAAGTTCGGTGTTACCCGCGTCCCAATAAGATGCCGTGTGCACGCTCGAATATGTATTCACGCCTGAAGTTCCTACTATGTCAACTATTTTGACTAATACAACATGAGGAATTCCAGCCGCTGCGCCTAACGCTTCAGAAAAATTTACTTGTTTGAGCACGTTGTTGGGATTGGTAGGCCAAGTAAAAACAACTCTTTGAGGGCTCGCCAATACGAAATTTGGTGCAACACGAGTCCAACCACTTGGTGGTGTTGATAAATTTGCTTGCGTAACAGAATCAGCTACGGCTGTGCCAATAAATGGAAATAAAGCAAAAACCGAGAGAGAAACAAAAAATAACGATGAGAGACACTTACGCATAATGTAATCTCCTCCTAATTATTTAGATAATTATCAAAAAGTCACGAATAAAATAACCACCTGTTTATAAGAAAAAAATTTTAACTTTCTTTTATTTGCAATTTCTTGCTCATCATCCAACACAAACATAATTGAATCAAGCAAGAGATATATTTAAGTGATTTGGTCCCCGTAGCCGCCGCCGAGCATCGCAGCCCCCATCGGAGCAGTCGCGAGCCTTCTGTTCGAGCCCGAATCGCGTTTTATGCGATCGGCGAGTTAGGCTCGCGCCGATGGGGGCGAGAAGCGCAAGGGGTTTTCGGTGGCTTCGGGGCGTGCTTTCTTTTGGTTCCTTTTCTTTGCACGAGCAAAGAAAAGGGACTTGCGGTGGGTCAACCACCCACAAGTAACACGCGGCCGTAGGCCGCTCGACTAAAAATAAAATACGGTGCGCTTCGCTGGCGCTCAGCACACCCTACCCGCTACTCACAAATTACACATCGCCGCACGATACAAAACCAAAACACAAAATGAAAAGCCGCCCTTAGGGCGGCTTTGTTCGGTGGGTTACGGTGAAAAACGCCTAACCCACCCTACATATATTATTTAATAAATTATCTCGGGAAGCTCAATACTTCCGCGGTAACGTGATCATTACCGCCCTGTCCACCCGTACTACGCTTAGTCTTCGCCCCATCATTCCGCTGCCGCTCAATCCGATCCAAATATTCACGCGTCACATCGCCCGTGATGTACTCGCCATTAAAACACGACGCATCGAAGCGCTGAATTTTCGGATTGCCTTCGCGCGCGGCATCCAGCAAATCGGACAAGTCTTGATAGATCAATCGATCGGCGCCAATCACTTCGGCGATTTGTTCCTCGCTGCGGCCATTGCCGATGAGTTCGTCGCGCGACGGCATGTCGATGCCGTAGACATTCGGGTAACGCACGGGCGGTGCGGCCGAGGCGAAATAAACTTTGCGCGCACCCGCGTCGCGCGCCAGTTGGATGATTTGCTTGGAAGTGGTGCCGCGCACGATCGAGTCATCCACCAATAATACGTTCTTGCCGCGAAACTCAACGTCAATGGCGTTTAATTTTTGACGCACGGATTTTTTGCGCTCCGCTTGGCCGGGCATGATGAAGGTGCGTCCGATGTAGCGGTTCTTGATGAAACCTTCGCGATACGGCAAATCGAGCTCATAGGCCATTTGCAAAGCCGCGGTACGCGAGGTATCGGGAATCGGAACCACCACGTCGATATCGTGGTCAGGCCACGCGCGCTTGATCTTGGCGGCCAGGCGTTCGCCCATGCGCAGACGGGTTTTGTGCACGTAAATACCATCCATCATGGAATCGGGACGCGCCATGTACACGAATTCGAAAACGCAGGGTGAATACATGGGATTCTCGGCGCACTGATGACTGTGTACTTGGCCGTTCATATCGACCACGATGCATTCACCTGGGGCAACATCGCGCACCAGATCGAAGCCGACCACGCTCAGCGCCACGGATTCGGAAGCGAACATATATTCCGTGCCCTGGCTGGTTTCGCGCTTGCCATAAACCAGCGGACGAATGCCATGCGGATCGCGAAACGCGAGGATGCCATAACCGGTGACCAACATGGTCACGGCATAAGCGCCGCGGCAACGCCGATGTACCGCCGACACCGCGCGGAAAATATGATCCGGAGCCAGCCGCAACTTGGCGACCGCTTGCAGTTCGTGGGCGAAAACGTTGAGTAAAATTTCGGAATCGGAATCGGTATTGATATGGCGCAGATCTTCGCGGTACAGATCGTCTTTCAACTGGTCGGCGTTGGTGAGATTGCCGTTATGCGCTAGCGCTAAACCAAAGGGTGAATTTACATAGAAGGGTTGTGCTTCCGCGGGTGAATCGCAACCGGCCGTGGGATAGCGCACGTGCCCGATGCCCATATTGCCTTTGAGTCCGAACATATGGCGCTCTTGGAATACGTCGCGCACCTGACCGTTGTCTTTGCGCAGGTACACGCGATCGCCATCGGAGGTGAGAATGCCTGCGGCGTCTTGCCCGCGATGCTGTAGAACCAAGAGACCGTCATAAATGGCCTGGTTCACCGGGCCTTTAGCGAGGATGCCGATGATGCCACACATGTGGAGGACCTCCGCGGGGTATTAAAGTGTAATTCTAGCTGTAGCGGATGTGCCGAGCAATATCACGCGGAATATAACTGCTGACGTAGATCGCGGCGCGCTCGAAATACGGTGTAAACGTGGACTCGCGCCACCAAGCACGTTGCGGAAAAGAAGTTAATCCCGCGGCTAAAAATACCACGATCACAATCACCGCTCCGCGTAATGCGCCGATTAATCCACCTAATGTCGTGTTGACGATGCGAAATCCGCGCTTGAGCGGAAAATATTTATGGATTAACCATGATACGACTAAGCCCAATATAAAAACTGTCACGAAAATCAAGGCAAAGGCCAAAACCTGGCGCAACTCCGGTTCGCTGACCATGCTCCGAAATAAATCCGCGAATTGCGCGGCAAACAACCAAGCGAGCACGCAAGCCAAAACCCAAGTGACCGCGGAAATAAATTCGCGGATGAATCCGCGCCACGCGCCGATGCCAGCAAACACCAGCAACAAACCCAGAATAATTAAATCAAAATTATTCATTGCTATTTTTATCTTTACGGATAAGTTTGCAAGGCGGCTTGCACGCCAGTTTCGTTATGAATTTGCGTCTGCACTTTTGCGGCTTGGGATTTTTCGTGGAATGGGCCGACGCGCAGCCGCATTCCTTTTTTGCCGGCCAAGGAAACCGATTCCACGTGCACGTTATGTCCATGACTTTTTAAATTGTCGCGCAAGCGCGTGGCGTTTTCAGTATTGGAAAAAGTTCCTACTTGCAGTATCCATCCCTTGGTTATTTTTTCAGCGGCAGCGACGCTGGGCTTGGCTATTTTTTCGGGTGTTGGGCTGGCGGTTTTTTTGACAGGCGCCACGGATTGGGCGACGGGTTTAGGCTCCGGTTTCGGTTGAGTAACCGCGGCGGTCACGGGCGCTTCGATCTTGGGCGTGGCATCGCTGGAATCTTTGGGTTTGATTTCGACGGGCGCCACGGGAGCGATAACCACGCGCGTTTCTTGTTGAGTTCGGTCGCGCACGGATGTTTCGTTCGTGCTTTTCAATTCTGGCGGCGGCTGGCGCTCGTCCAGAATCATGGGCAAAAAGATGACCGCGAACGATACGACAATAATCGCTCCTACGATGCGGTGCTTGGGATTGAACTGTGGACGGGCGTCGTCTCTGTCCGCCATAACCATCAAACCTTTCTAAAGTGTCGCTAGTATATCACCGACGGTATAAAAGGAACCAAAGACTAAAACACGATCCGCCTCGCTGGCATCGGATAAAGCAGCTTGGTATGCCTGACCGACGTTGTCGAAACCCTGCGCGGCCGCATGCACGCCCGCGGCCACGAGCGCTTCCATTAATTGCGCGGCGCTGGCGCCGCGCGCTGTGTTCAAACTCGCTAGATACCAACGATCCACTACCTCTGCCATGGGTGCGACCACCGACACCATGTCTTTGTCCTTGAGCATGCCCAGCACCGCATGCGTGCGGCCAGCGACGCGTTGTTGCTTGAGCGTCGCGGCCAGCGAGCGCGCCGCTTGCGCATTGTGCGCCACATCGAACACGCGCGTGGGTTGGCCGGGTAAAACCTGAAAACGTCCAGCAATCACTGCCGCCAAAAGCCCAGCGCGCACATCATTCTGGGTCACGGGAAAGCGCGGCGCCAAACTATCGAGCGCGGTCAACACCGCAGCGGCATTGAACAATTGATAATCGCCGCGTAAGGCCGGATAAGGCAAGCCAGCGCGCAGATGATCACCGCAGCGCCAGGCCCATTCAGTGTTGGCGCGTTCGATATGAAAATCGCGATTCAACTGCCATAGCTGGGCGCCGATGCGTTTGGCTTCAGCGGCGATCACGGCGGGTGGATTGGGATCGCTGCAAATCGCTGGGCGATTGCGGCGAAAAATTCCCGCCTTCTCGTAACCGATGGCCTCGCGGGTATTACCGAGCCATGCGCTGTGATCGATATCCACGGAGGTGACGATGGCGACATCGCTATCGATGGCGTTAACCGCGTCGAGGCGCCCGCCCATGCCGACTTCGAGCACGGCGATATCGATACGCGCGGCATGAAATAAATCGAATGCCGCGAGCGTGCCAAATTCAAAATAAGTAAGTGGGATAGCGCCGCGCGCGGCATCAATGCGCTCAAAGGCAGCGCACAAATCGGCATCCGTTACGTTGTGGCCATCGACGCGAATGCGTTCGTTGTAATCGATGAGATGCGGTGAAGTGTAAACACCGACTTTATAACCGGCTTGTTGCAAAATCGCCGCGCACATGGCCGCCGTGGAACCCTTGCCGTTGGTACCCGTGATGGTGATGGCGGCAAACTTTGGACGGCGCAACTCCATTTTGTCCAACACCGCGTGCACGCGCTCAAGTCCCAGATCAATCGTGCGCGGATGCAGGGTTTCGATCCAAGCCAGCCAGTCGGACAGCGATCGGGTTTTTACATGGGGGGCCATCGCAGAAAATGACCTTTATTTAGGTAGGATCAGAGCAAAAACCAATTTACGATTGTTAACCACAGAGAACACAGAGATAAAAATAATTTTTTAAAATAACTTTGTGCTCTCTGTTGTAAAAATTCATATTTAAAAATTTTTATCCAGCGATTTTATTTAGGGAGACTCGGTAATGCCCGCTTCGGTTTCGCGGCCATTGGATGCTTGATACCCTGGATGGGGCTGGCGCGTGAGCATGGCCAGGACGCTGGCGATTCTGTCGCGCATCTCGCGCCGATCGACGATCATATCGATGGCGCCATGTTCCACCAAGAATTCCGAGCGCTGAAAACCTTCGGGCAATTTTTCGCGCACGGTTTGTTCGATCACGCGCGGACCGGCGAAACCGATGAGCGCCTTGGGTTCGGCAACGACGAGATCGCCCAACATCGCTAGGCTCGCGGAAACGCCGCCCATGGTTGGATCGGTCAGCACCGATATATAAGGAATGCCCGCGTTGGTTAGATGCGTCAGCGCCGCGCTGGTCTTGGCCATTTGCATTAGCGATAACAGCGCCTCTTGCATGCGCGCCCCACCGCTGGCGGAAAAACAGATAAGCGGAATTTTCTTTTCCAAGCACACATTCACGCCGCGCACAAAACGCTCGCCCACCACCGCTCCCATCGAACCGCCCATGAAAGAAAATTCAAACGCCGCGGCCACCACAGGCAAGCCTTTCAAGGCGCCTTGCATCACGATCAAAGCATCGTTTTCGCCCGTGGTTTGCTGGGCTTCCACCAAACGGTCGCGGTATTTTTTGGTGTCTTTGAATTTAAGCGGATCGACGGGAAACAAACTGGAACCGATTTCCTCGCGCGGTTCGGGATCGAGAAAAATATCCAGACGGCGGCGCGCGCCGATGCGCATGTGATAGGTGCATTTCGGGCAAACATCGAGACTGCTTTCGATCTCGGCGCTGTAAAGCACGGTGCCGCAGGAAGAACATTTTTTCCACAGGCCTTCGGGCACCGAGGTTTTTTTAATGCCTTGGTTTTTAATCTTCGGGGGTAATAACTTGTCAAACCAGCTCATCGACTGCCTCCAGTGGCGGACGTTGGCGTATTAGTGGCGCGATCCATGGCTTGACGCAACTGCGCGATGAAAGCCGGCACCTCGGTTAATATTTTATCGGGAACCGCGGCCATCTCCTCTATGCGCCTGACGACGGCGCTGCCCACCACCACGGCGTCGGCGAATTGCGCCACTTGCGCCGCGGTTTCGGGATTGCCGATGCCAAAGCCGACGCCCAGCGGTAATTTGGTATGGCTGCGTATTTGTTTTAGTTTGGCCTTTACTTCGCGCACGTCAAGGTTGGCGGCGCCAGTAACGCCGCGCAAGGAGACATAATAAATAAATCCGCTGGCGGCGCTGGTGATCAATTTAATACGGTCGGAGGGGCTGGTGGGTGCGAGCAGGAAAATGGTATCGAGCTTTTGACGTTTCATCGCCGACTGAAAGGCTTTGGCTTCTTCTGGCGGCAGATCGACGGTGAGCACGCCATCGACACCAGCCTGCGCCGCTTGCTCGGCAAAACGCTCATATCCCATCACTTCTACTGGATTGAGATATCCCATTAACACAATCGGCGTGCTTGAGTCTTTCTCGCGAAACTCGCGCACCATCGTGAATACTTTTCCCAGGCTGATGTGATGTTTGAGCGCGCGTTCGGCGGCGCGTTGAATCACTGGGCCATCGGCCATGGGATCGGAAAACGGCACGCCGATTTCCAAAACATCCGCGCCGCTTTTTACCAGGGCATGCAGCAAGGGCACCGTCACCCACGGTTCGGGATCGCCCGCCGTTATATAAGGTATTAAGGCACAACGCCCCTGCTTCTTGAGTGCCTGGAATTGCGCCGCTAGACGTGACATTAAAATTTAATCCCTTCGAGATTCGCTACCGTGTGAATGTCTTTGTCGCCGCGTCCGGATAAATTAACGATGATGATTTTCTTGCGCCCCAATTCTGGCGCAAGTTTTTTGGCGTAGGCCAATGCATGGCTCGACTCCAAGGCGGGCATGATGCCTTCGGTGCGCGTTAATTCGTGAAACGCTTCCAGCGCTTCCTTGTCGGTAATCGAAACATATTGCGCGCGTTTTGAGTCTTTTAAGAAAGCATGCTCCGGTCCCACGCCCGGATAGTCGAGCCCCGCCGATATCGAGTGTGTTTCAATGATCTGGCCGTCGTCGGTTTCCAGCAAATAAGTGCGATTGCCGTGCAATACGCCCGGTTTTCCCGCGCATAATGTGGCCGCGTGCTTGCCTGTTTGCATGCCCTCGCCTTCGGCTTCCACGCCATACATCTTAACTTTTTTGTCATTGATGAACGGATAGAACAGGCCCATGGCGTTCGATCCACCGCCAACGCAAGCTACCAGCGCATCGGGCAGGCGTTTTTCCTGCTTCATGATTTGCGCACGCGCTTCGCGGCCGATCACGCTTTGAAAATCGCGCACCATCATCGGATAGGGATGTGGGCCGGCGACGGTGCCGATAATATAAAAAGTATTATCGACGTTGGTGACCCAGTCGCGCATGGCTTCGTTCAAGGCATCTTTAAGCGTCTTCGAGCCGGATTCAACGGGCACCACTTCCGCGCCCAGCAACTTCATGCGATACACGTTGATCGCCTGGCGCTTCATGTCTTCCGAGCCCATGTACACCACGCACTTCATGCCGAAGCGCGCGGCCACGGTGGCGCTGGCCACGCCGTGTTGTCCAGCACCGGTTTCGGCGATGACGCGCGTCTTGCCCATGTGGCGCGCGACCAGCGCTTGGCCGATGGTGTTGTTGATCTTATGCGCGCCCGTATGATTTAAGTCTTCGCGCTTTAAATAAATGCGCGCGCCACCCCAATTTTCGGTCAGGCGTTTGGCCAGATACAGCGGGCTGGGACGACCAACGTATTCACGCAAATCGTTTTCGAATTCTTTTTGGAATTTTTTATCCTTGCGCAGTTTTTCATAGGCCTCACGCAATTGCTTCAAGGGCTGCATCAAGGTTTCGGAAACGAAAATGCCACCATAGTCGCCGAAGTGACCGTGCTTATCGGGCAGTTGGTAGGCGCTCATGCCGCTTTCCTCACGGCCTCGACGAAGGCCGCGATTTTTTGCGCATCCTTTACTCCTTTAGTGAGCTCGACGCCGCTCGACACATCCACGGCATAGGGATGCGCTTGCTGCATGGCTTGCGCGACGTTCTGCGCCGTCAGGCCACCAGCAAGAATAATGGGTTTTGATAGATCGGACGGGATGCGGCCCCAATCAAAAGTTTGACCCGTGCCTCCGGGCACGCCTGGTATATAAGTATCGAGCAGCAAACCAGCGGCGTCGCCATAAAGACGCGCTTGCTCGCGCAGGTCGATGTCGGTTTGCATGTGAATGGCTTTGATGTACAAGCGATGATAACGGCGGCACTGTTCAGGTTTTTCGTTGCCGTGAAATTGTATCAGATCGAGCGGTACATGGCTCAGCACATTTTCGATGGTATCGGGCGCGGCGCTCACAAACAGGCCGACCGTGGTGATAAACGGCGGCAGCGCGCGCGCAATTTTCGCGGCCTGATCGGGCGTGACATAACGCGGACTTTTGTGATCGAACACCAAACCAATGGCATCGGCGCCAGCCTGCGCCGCCGCCAGGGCATCGTCGATACGGGTGATGCCGCAAATCTTAACGCGCGTGCGCATGGTTCCTCCGCTAGGATGCGCAGCTTAACAAAGCTCGACTGCGCGCGAAAGCCGCGGGATATTGCAATGCGCGGGGTACTCGATTTCCTTTAGATAAAGCCCATGCGCATCGGCGGTGATGCCGCCCGCGGCGCGCGCACGCGCGGCGAGAACTTCGCGGGCCCAAACCGCTTCGCGTTCGCCCGCGCCTATCGTCATCAACACGCCCGCCAAGTTACGCACCATGTGGTGCAAGAAAGCATTGGCATAGGCGTGGATATGAACCAACTCTCCCGCGCGCGTCACTTCGAGCGCGCGTAAATCGCGTACTGGATTTTTTGCTTGGCACTCAGCAGCGCGAAACGAAGTGAAGTCGTGCTCGCCGATTAAATATTTAGCGGCTGCACTCATGCGCGCGACATCCAAGGGTCGATATTCATGCGTCACGCGTCGCGCTAAATAAGTCGGACGAATCGGGCGATTCAAAATAATATAATGATAATGCCGCCCCGTGGCCGAAAAACGCGCATGAAAACCATCGTCCACCGCTCCCGCCCACAACAACGCCACTTCTGGCGGCAGATTGCTGTTGGCGCCACGGACCCAAGAATAATCGCTGCGCGTGGCGCTGGTATCGAAATGAATCACTTGCCCCATGGCATGCACGCCCGCGTCGGTGCGCCCCGCGACAATCACTTGGATGGCTTCGTTGGCGACTTCCGACAAAGCCTGCTCCACCACGGCTTGCACCGAGCACGGCTGTTCTTGCCGTTGCCAACCGCAAAAACGGGAACCGTCATATTCGATGATCGCGGCGATACGCATAGGAGATGTATTCTATCCGTTTGATGAGTTTCTAGCGCACAAGATAATGAGCGCGGACTGGCTTATTCGATGGCGGTGGGTTCCAGCATTTCCATGGTCGCCGAATGATATTCGCGCAAATATAAAATCACGACCACCAGCGTGGTCGCCGCCATGAATACCCACGGATTAATGAACCAAGCCAACGTGGCCAAGCTTAAATAATACGCGCGCAAACCCTGATTAAAATCCTTCGAGGCATTGGTGCTGACGTCCGCGGCGCGGCGCGCATATTCCTTATCTTTTTTCGTGGGGGCCGCGCCGATGAGCACCGAACAATAATTAAATTGCCGCAACGACCAGGTAAATTTAAAAAACGCATACACAAAAATAAAACTCAGCACCAACAGCTTGAGTTCCCACTGCACCAAGGAAGTCTTGGCCGCGAATGGCAAGGCGCGCACGATTTCAATCGCGCGGTCGCTCGAACCCAGAATCGTCAGCAGACCAGCAATGATAAGCAAGGTAGCGGACGCGAAGAATGAAACGCTTTGCTGCAAGGTATGCGTAATATTGACGTCAGTCATGCGGTTTTCGCGCGTTAGCATTTGCAACATCCATTGGTAACGATGCGCGTGCATCACCGCGCGCAACGAACGCCGCCGATGCGTCGCGCGGTCGGCATACCAGGTGTAACCGATCCAAACCAGCATGAACCACGATAGACTCAGAATATCCGCGACCGGGATTTCAGACATAGGCTCTCAGTTTTTATTCGCGCCAATCAGCATCATAACGGAACCAAGGCCTAATCACAGACGTTTCGTCGCTCGCGTCATGAGAAATTGTTGGCGCACGAGATTTCCCCGAGTAAACGCGGTAATCAAAGTTTCCAGCTCGGAACGAAAGCGCGCTAAACGCTCGGCATCGTCTTTGAGCATCTGCACCAATTTCACCACGGGCGCGGCGGTGGTCTCGAAGGACTGCCGCACATGCTGCGGACTTAAAGCGGGTACATATATAGTGTCACGCTCAAAAGATAAATCCGTCACCTTATCGCCGAGACGCTCGCGCACCACGTTCACGTCGCCCCATAACGAAACCGGTTGCACGCCTGGCGGAGGCGGCAAATACTGGCCCACCAAATTAAACATGCGGCCGATAAATAATTCTGGCGGCCAAGTGGAGAAAGCAATGCGTCCTCCTGGCTTCAACACGCGCAACATTTCCGCCAAGGCAATTTCCGGGCGTGGCGCGAACATATGTCCGTACTGGCTGAGCACGACGTCGAAGGACGCGTTGGGATAAGGCAAGGCCTCCGCATCGCCTTCGGTAAATTCGATATCGACTCCCGCCGTCTGCGCGTTCCAACGGGCGCGCTCCAATAAAACCGGCGACAAGTCCAAGGCCTTAACTTGCGCGCCACTACGCGCCGCCGTCACCGCCACCACGCCCGTGCCGCAGGCCACATCCAATATTTTTTCACCGCGCTGCACGCGCGCGAACTCCACCAGCTTCGCCGCCGCAGGCGTGGTAAACGCCTCCAAAGGAACGAACAAGGCCCAGCCTTCTCGTTGAACGGCCTTAAACTGCGCAAAGGGATCTGGCTGCATTAACATGAATATCTCCTCCTTTAAAATTTAAAGTTTATTCTGCACCAAGCGCTGCAAGTCGTCGAGCGAATGGCAAGCGCTAATTTCTTCGCGGCTGATCCATTTGTGCAATTGGCCATTGGTTTTGCGAAATACAACTGGCAACGCGATATCATTTATACCATAGCGCTTCGCCAGTTCATCGCGATGCAAAAATTCGATGGGGACTCCTAGCTCGGCGACGAACCGTTTCCATTCATCGCGCATGCTGAAGGTGGAATGCGTTAGCGCGCACAGATTACAAGCATAGGTCTGCGGCGAGATGATTTTGTGGCCGATGTCGAGTAGCGTATTCACGAGGCCGCTGTCGGCGTTGTAGACGAAGATGAGGGTGGGTTTTTCCATTTAGTTGTATTAGTTGTTATCCCCGCGAAAGCGGGGATCCAGATTTTAAATAGAATCGCACGCTTCGCGCGCGATGATCAACCGCATAATTGCGGGTGGCTTCACCCCTGCACCCTGAGTTCCTTTTCTTTGCTCGTGCAAAGAAAAGGAACCAAAAGAAAACACGCCCGGGTCCCCAACCGCACACACAAAAAACGTGTGTGCGGTGCCCTGTGCTCCTCGCCAAGCCGGGCGCTCGCCTAACTCGCCGATCGCGAAAAACGCGATTCGGGCTCGAACAGGAGGCTCGCGACTACTCCCGACTTGGCTGCGGTGCTCGGTTGGGGACAACGGGATATTTTAAAAACAGCGTTGGGTTTTGCTGCGCTCAATTCAACCTATCGGACTTTGGTTGAATACTATCTATTAATCAAAATTGCAGCTGTGGATATGACAAACATAACACATACGTATATCAGCCCTCCAAGTGCAGTGCTGAAAGCCTCCGATACTGCGTTCTTCGCTTTTTTTACTCTGTCTGTCCCAGCGGAACCAAATACCCGGTTGTTTCGTCGTGCAACCATGAGAGCTGGCACAAAGCAAGCTGCAGACGCTAGAAATTGCAGTGGGGAACCAAAAAAGCGGGGGCCGGCAAACAGCATTATCGGACCTATAGGAAAAAGAAATACTAGAATCGCAAGCATTCTTGACTGTTTAAATTCGCGGAAGATCGCTGCTTCGCGAGAAATAGACTTGGCGATACGCACAGCCATAACACAGAAAAGTATTAGAAAGGCAATATCAAACATTGAGCACCTAACATAATTTAGACATCACATTCTAAGGCATAGCCTCTAACTCTAGCGATTGTCGACATGGCTATGCAGTATTAACTGATCCGAAAAACCCTGCAAGGTCATCAGCGTAAAACTCGGACACAAGAAAACTGTTGTTTCGGGTCCCCGTAGCCCACGCCGAGTACCGCAGCCCCATCGGGAGTTTTTAAGCGAGCCCTCTGTTTGAGCCCGAATCGCGTTGTTTGCGATCGGTGAGTTGGGCTCGCGCCCGATGGGGCGAGGAACGGAGGGGACCGCTCTTGGTTTTTAAGAGCGGCGTGGGGTTCGGGGTGTCTTTTCTTTTGCTAACTTTTCTTTGGACAAGCAAAGAAAAGTTAGCTGCCGTGGGTCAGCCACCCACAAGTAACACGCGGCCGTAGGCCGCTCGACTAAAAATAAAATGTTCGGCGGGTTACGGCGAAAAGCGCCTAACCTACCCTACATTAAAATATTATTTCTGTGTTTAGGTTTTTTCTGTTGCCACTTCTACTTCAATCTCCTTCACCTCTTGATGCCCCTTCGGTAACTTCGACCCCCGCAACGCCCGCTCACCCACGTACTGATCGATATCATTCCCCGAACGCAGCAATAATTCACCCTTGCCCGTGCGTAACAACAAGCGCTGACCTTCTTTAAAGACCGCGACACCCGCGACAAATTCCTCGCGCTTAACCACTTTCGCGCTCGGAACGTTCATGATCTTGATGCCTTTCCCTTTCGCCAGTTTCGGCAACTCGCCAACCATAAACACCAGCATGTTGCCTTGATTGGTGGCAGCGGCGAGCCAATCGCTTTCGAAGCTTTCCACGCGCTGCGGCATCAGCACCTTGGCGCCGTTCGGTACGCGCAACACGGTCTTGCCGGCTTTTTTGTTGGCAATGAGATCATCAAGTTTGGCGACGAAACCATAACCCGCGTCACTGGCAAGCAAATACAAATCTTCTGGATTACCCATCATCACGCCCGCCCAAGTTGCGCCTGGCGGTGGATTGAGACTGCCCGAGAGCGGCTCGCCATGGCCGCGCGCGGACGGTAATTTGTGCGCGGGCAGCGAATAGCTGCGGCCGGTGGAGTCGATGAAGACCGCGAGCTGATTGCTCTTGCCGCGCGCCGCTTGCAGAAATTTATCGCCGCCTTTGTATTCCAAGGCGCGTGGGTCCATGTCATGGCCCTTGGCGGCGCGCACCCAGCCTTTTTCCGAGAGCACTACGGTGATCGGCTCGGTCGGCAATAACGCGGTTTGATCGATTTGCTGCGCGGCTTCGCGCTCGACGATGGGTGAGCGGCGTTCGTCACCGAATTCCTTGGCGTCCTCGATAATTTCATCGCGCACTAATTGTTTAAGCAGCTTGGGCGACTTTAAGGTTTTTTCCAGGTGATTGCGCTCGCGCGTCAACTCGTCTTGCTCGCCGCGGATTTTCATTTCTTCGAGCTTGGCCAGGTGGCGCAACTTGGTTTCGAGTATCGCTTCGGCTTGGATATCGCTCAATTTGAAACGCTTGATCAATTTCGGTTTCGGCTCGTCTTCCTTGCGGATAATGCGAATCACTTCGTCCAAATTGAGATAAGCGATCAATAAGCCATCGAGAATATGCAGCCGCGCTTCGACGCGCTCAAAGCGATGCTGCAAACGGCGACGCACGGTTTCGATGCGGAACTTGAGCCACTCGCTCAGCAATTCTTTCAGGTTATAAACGCTTGGTCTGCCTTCTAGACCGATCATGTTCATGTTGACACGATAACTGCGCTCAAGATCGGTGGTGACGAATAAATGCGACATCAGCTCGACCGGATCGACGCGGTTGGAACGCGGCACGATCACCAAGCGTGTGGCGTGCTCGTGATCGGATTCATCGCGCAAATCCTCGACCATGGGTAATTTCTTCTGCTGCATCTGTTGGGCGATCTGCTCGATCACCTTGGAGCCGGACACTTGATACGGCAAGGCGGTAATGACGATATCGCCGTCCTCGCTTTCCCATTTGGCGCGACAGCGAATCGAGCCGTTGCCGCTCTCGTACATGGCGCGAATTTCATTCTTGGGCGTGATGATCTCGGCTTCGGTCGGGTAATCCGGGCCCTTGATGTGCTTGCACAGGTCCTTAAGACTGGCATCGGGATTTTCCAGCAAGTGCACGCAAGCGGCTGCGACCTCGCGCACGTTGTGCGGCGGAATATCCGTGGCCATGCCGACGGCGATGCCCGTGGTGCCATTGAGCAACACGTGCGGTAAACGCGCGGGCATGATTTTCGGTTCTTGCAAGGTGCCGTCGAAATTGGGCGCCCATTCGACCGTGCCCTGCTCCAGCTCCGACAACAATATTTGCGCGAAGCGCGTGAGCCGCGATTCGGTGTAACGCATGGCGGCGAAAGATTTGGGATCGTCCGGCGAACCCCAGTTGCCCTGACCATCGATGAGCGGGTAACGGTAACTAAACGGTTGCGCCATGAGCACCATGGCTTCGTAACAAGCGCTGTCTCCGTGCGGATGAAACTTGCCGAGCACATCGCCAACGGTGCGCGCGGATTTTTTATGTTTAGACGCGGCGCTTAAGCCCAGCTCGGACATGGCGTAAATAATGCGCCGTTGTACCGGCTTTAATCCATCGCTGAGATGCGGCAAGGCGCGGTCGAGAATAACGTACATGGAATAATCCAAGTACGCTTTTTCGGTGAACACTGACAGCGGCAAGCGCTCGATCGAGGCTACGCGCGGCCGCGCCAGTGGCTGGGCTTTTCCACGCGTGGAGGTTTTTTTCTTGTCACCGCTATCTTTGCTGCTCGATTTTTTGGCCATAGAAACTCTAGTTAAATAATTTTATGAATGTTAACCACAGAGAGCACAGAGATATTTCAATTTAATTTTTTAATATTTTATTCTCTGTGGACTCTGTGCTCTATGTGATGAAAATACTCTTATGAAGATTTTGCCTCGACCAATTTTTTCAATGCGCGGTTCATTAAATCAAAACCCTTTTCGGTCTTCTCGGCGATCATCGGCAACATCAACGGCACCAGCAAGCCGGAGAAATGTTCGCGCTGTATGAAACGCACGCCGCTGATGCCGTTGGGCACGATAATGAAAGAATGCTCGGCATCGAATAAACCCTTAACGAAAAATTTTCCTTGCCAGCATAACTCCGAGGCGGGAATCGCCTTGATCACGCGCGGTGAAAACACGTAGACGCGGCCTTGCGGCAAACGTATGCGTACGTTAAGAGTCTGCCCTTGGGTGGCTTCGCCATGAACGCCGCGAATAAATGGATTCCACTTTGGGTAGGCCGCGAAATCCGTCAACACGCGCCACACCATTTCCGGGCTGCCAGCGATGTCGATGGTGGTTTTGATCGTCGGTATCACAGGACCTCGGCTTTGTCTCCGTTTTTTTCCAGCCAGCTCTTGCGATCCGACGCGCGTTTCTTGGCTAGCATCATGTCGAGGAGTTTATTGGTGTTGTCTCCCGATTTGATCTCGAGTTGCACCAAGCGCCGCGTGTTGGGATGCATGGTGGTTTCGCGCAATTGTTCAGGATTCATTTCGCCCAATCCTTTGAAACGCGTGACGCTCGGCTTGGCGCGCGTACCGTTGGAATCGATGCGCTTCAGAATCGCCTGCTTTTCGTCATCGTCCAAAGCGTAATGAATTTCCTTGCCCACGTCGATACGATAAAGCGGCGGCATCGCTACGTACACGCGGCCATCGGCTACCAGTGGTCGGAAATGGCGCACGAACAAGGCGCATAATAAAGTCGCGATGTGCGCGCCGTCGGAATCGGCGTCGGCCAAAATGCAAATTTTTCCATAACGCAAACCTTCGATATTGTTCGATCCTGGATCGACGCCAAGCGCCACGGCGATGTCGTGCACTTCCTGTGACCCTAAAACTTCGGCCGGATCCACTTCCCAGGTGTTCAGAATTTTACCGCGCAGCGGCATGATCGCCTGAAATTCGCGGTCGCGCGCCTGTTTCGCCGAACCGCCAGCGGAATCGCCTTCGACCAAAAATAATTCGGTGCGCGCCAAATCTTGCGCGACACAATCCGCCAGCTTGCCTGGCAAGGCCGGGCCTGAGCCAATTTTCTTGCGCGCGACTTTTTTATCGGCGCGCTGCCGCTCTTGCGCCGATTCGATGGCGATGGCGGCGATGCGTTCGGCGTCGGCGACGTGCTGATTAAGCCACAAACTAAAAGCGTCTTTGGCCACGCCTTGCACGAAAGTCGCGGCCTCGCGCGAAGTCAGGCGCTCCTTGGTTTGGCCGGAAAATTGCGGTTCGCGCGTTTTTAGCGAAAACACATAACTCGATTTTCCCCAAACGTCTTCTGGCGCCAATTTTACGCCGCGCGGCAGCAGATTACGGAATTCGCAAAATTCGCGCATGGCGTCGGTGAGGCCGGAACGAAAACCGTTGATGTGCGTGCCATCTTGCGTGGTAGGAATGAGATTAACGTAACTTTCCATGATCGGTTCGCCGCCTTGCGGCAACCACACGATGGCCCAATCGGCTTCGCCTTCGTCGCTCTTGAAGTGGCCCACGAAAGAGTCGGCGGGAATATATTCCCAGCCTTCCACTTGCGTCATCAGATAATCTTTAAGACCGTCCTCGTAATGCCATTCCTCATCGTCCTTGGCGTCGGATTCATTGGTGAAACTGATGTGCAAACCAGGACAGAGCACGGCTTTGGCGCGCAACACGTGCTTCAAACGCGGCACGTTGAATTTCAGCGAATCGAAAAATTGCGCGTCGGGCCAGAAACGAATCGTGGTTCCGGTCATGCGCTTATCGGCTTTACCGACGGCTTTTAATTCCGAGGTTTTTTGTCCGTCAGCGAACGACATGTGGTATTCCTTGCTATCGCGCCGCACCGTGACTTCCAGCTTATGCGACAGCGCGTTGACTACGGACACACCCACGCCATGCAAACCGCCCGAATAGGTGTAATTTTTATTGGAAAACTTTCCGCCCGCGTGCAGACGCGTGAGAATCACCTCGACGCCAGACACGCCTTCTTCCTTATGCTTATCCACGGGCATGCCGCGGCCGTTGTCGGCCACCGACACCGAACCATCCGCATGCAAGGTGACGTCAATCGCGCTGCAGTGGCCGGCGATGGCTTCGTCCACGCTGTTATCGATAACTTCTTGCGCCAGGTGATTGGGCCGGTCGGTTTGCGTGTACATGCCAGGACGGCGGCGCACCGGCTCGAGGCCGGTCAATACTTCAATAGCGGAGGAGTCGTAAGCGCTAGTCATTCGTCACCAATGAATTTTAAAAGGGTGTTATGGATTGTTGGATCATGCGCAGCAGTTCATTCGGCGCGCGCGCGGATTTATGCGAGTCACATACGTATTGGCGATTCAAATAATCGCGGAACGCATTGATCTCGGAGCGTGGAATGGTTTGCCACGTTGAATTTTTAAGCGACACGAAATTTTTTTCGGGCGTGCCCACGGCATAGGTTTTGTATTGGCGTGTTTCACAGCGCATGCCTTCATAGAAAACGCTCCTGGCTCCGGAGGAACTTTCGACCACGAGCGTGAACCGCGCCACGCGATCGGCCGCGCGCGAAATGGATTTACGATCTATATAAACCTTGAGCGTATCGGTCGGCGGCAAGACAACGGGAAGCAAATCGGCATCCTGAGGGAAAGCGGGCGGGGCCACATCGGATTCTTTCCATTTCTCAGCCAGGCTTTCATCGAAGTCGAAGGGCTTGACGCCATAACCGTATTCATCCGCCGCGTATAAAGGCGCGACCAGCAGCCATGTGACAGCCAACAGGCAGTTAACGGAGAAACAATGACCTCCGACCCAGCGTTTAAAAAAATCAGGGACTCCTCGCATCGGGCGCGGAGTATACAGTAGATCGCCGCGCGGTTCGAGATAAATGCAGACTTACAAAATTTAACGGAATAATTTTTGGGATTTATATTAGACAAAAATGCGGGCCTGGAAAGGACCTGTTCTCCAGGCCCGCGGCATCTTACGCGCTAAAGCGCACGCATGAAGCTCACTAAATCTTTCTTGTCTTGCTCGTTCAATTTGGTTTCAAGAATCAAATTAAAGAACTCGACGGTATCGTCGAGAGTCAGCAAGCGTCCATCATGCAGGTAGGGCGGCGAGTCTTTTATGCCACGCAACGGAAAAGTCTTGATGGGGCCGTCGGCACTGGCCATCATGCCGTTAATCGTGCGCGGTTTATAAAAGCGCTCGACCTTCAAGTTATGCATGGTGTTATCCGTGTAATAAGGCGGCACGTGACATTCGGCGCATTTGCCTTTGCCGAAAAATACCGCTTGCCCACGCATCTCGGATTCACTGGCTTTGCGTGAATCAAGCTTGCCATCTATGCCCAACTTCGGCGCTGGTGGGAAATCCAGAATTTCCTCGAATTCCGCCATGAAGTGCACCTGGCTACCGCGCTCTAAAAAATTTACGCCCTTTTTGATGGCGATCACCGGATCGCCATCGAAGTAGGCGCCGCGCTGTTCGAACTCGGTGAAGTCCTCGACGGTCTTCAAGGCGCGCTGCGAGCCGAATAAACGCTGAATATTCACGCCGCGCAAACTGGGCGTATCGATACGATGCCGAAACGCTTGCGGCCGAATATCGCCCACCAAATGCGTGGAAGCGTTGCTATGACCATTGGCGTGGCAATCGAAACACGCCACGCCACGGCTGGGACGCTCCGAGCGCCGATCTTCGGTTTGATTGAATTGCTGCTGCGGAAAAGGCGTCACCAATAAACGCAAGCCTTCGATCTGCTTCGGATTCAACACACCATTGAACAATTCGTAAAAATTGTCGATGGTGACCAGCTTGCCTTGGGAAACGTCGCCTAAGTCCGGCCGCGTGGTAAGAAATATCGGCGCGGGAAACTCGGGTAAGAAATGATCCGGCAAATCGAAATCCAGATCGAAACGAGTGAGATCGCGCCCTTCTTGTTTCTTGATTTCCTTGATATGAAACTCCGGAAACAGCATGCCGCCCTCGGGATGGTTGGGATGCGGCAGCGGAAAAAATCCCGCGGGCCATGCATCTTTTTGCCGGATGTCATCGGGACTCATGGCGGCCAGCTTGTCCCAGCTCATGTTCGCGGGAAGTTTGGCGCGCACGCCTTGTTGAATGGGTTTGCCGCCGGACATGGTCACTCCTTGGGCGGGACGGTTGCTGAGATCGTAACGTTCACTCAACAGATTCTTCTGACGCGCCATGACTTTGGGTTTTTCTGCTTTCATGCGCGCCATGGTTTTAGCGAAATCTTCCTTGATATCGACTGGCATGTAACTGGTTTCACCTCTGGCCTCTTCCGCGGCCTGACTGACACCGGAAATCAACCCACACATACATATTGCTTTAAGCGTGCTCAAAATCCTTTTTTTGTGTTTCATGATGAATCTCCTTAATTAATCATTGCTCCCTAAAAAAATAATTTTATCGTCACCTCCTCTAGAAAATTTACGCTAACAAAAAAAAATTCAACTAGCCTAGATCGGCCGCCAAGGAATCACGCACGCCTTGAGGAACTGGATCGGTTTTGTATGCATAAGCAGGGTGATCGATGCCCATGGAAATAGCCGCGCCCTGCTTAACCGCTTGCGCCATTTCGACGGTTAATTCAAAACGCAGAAAATGCACCGAGGAAGTCTTGTCCTGATCCTCGCGGGAAATATCTTCATCCGCGATCGGCCGGATCGGCTCATGTCCCTGTACTTGCACCCAAATTTTATTTTCGATTCCTTTTAGGCGCTTTAAAGCTTCGCGGCGTTCATTTTCATCTGGAAACTCCACCATAAAGGTGGCTTTCCAATTTGAACCGTCGGGAATTAAGGGATTATAGGATTCGAGTTCCTCGTTAATTCCCGCGGTTTCGAAAATGCGCTCAATGCGCAGCATTTCTTGCACTTGGTATTGCATAGTCAAACGGTCTTCGAAAAACAGCGTGGCGTTCGGGCCAATCATCACCTTGCGGTTTTTCTTGTGCGCTATCACTTGAGCGCGAAATTGCGGGCGCAGCTCGGCGTATTTCTCGAGCGAGTACAAATCGGCGCGTGTCAATTTTTTCATGGATGCTTTCTCGTTTTGAAAAACTTGTGTGTTCATGATCAACCCTCGTTAAATGCCATAAGCCAAGCGTAAAAGCGACAACGGATGTTCTGGTTTTTTGCCGCTACGCAAACCGTTTTCAATCTGGTGACCGGCCATGGGACAGTCGCTGGAATAATGATCCGGATTGGCTTGCTGCACGCGGTTAAACACAGGCTTGCCAATTTTCATGGATATTTTATGAAACTCGGTTTTGACGGCGTAAGTACCATTATGGCCGGAGCAACGTTCGATGGTTTCTATTTTCGTGCCAGGCACCAGATTCAATATATCGCGTGTTTTTAGGCCGATGTTTTGCACCCGTTGATGACAAGGCACATGATAGGAAATCGTACCCAAGTTATTTTTAAAATCGGTTTTCATCAATCCTTCTTTATGGCGCAAGTTTAAATATTCGAAGGGATCGAAAATCGCCTTGGCCACTTTGATGACGTTCGGATCATCCGGAAACATGAGTGGCAATTCTTGTTTAAACATGAGCACGCAAGACGGCACGGGCGCGACAATATCCCAACCCTCATCCACCAAGCGCGCCAACACAGGAATATTGGCTTCTTTGGCGCGCTCCACGGCTTCAAGATCGCCAAGCTCCAGCTTTGGCATGCCGCAGCAACGTTCTTTTTCCGCGAGCTTTACGGGAATACCGTTATGCTCGAACACCGCAATCAAATCCTGGCCGTCTTGCGGTTCGTTGTAGTTGCCATAGCACGTGGCAAACAACGCGACGCGACCGCGCGTGCGTCCGGCGGGAACGACATTTAAATTTTCGGTTTTATGATGCTTGGCGCGTTTGCGCAAGGTGTCATGATGATATTCAGGCAAGATCGCATCAGGATGCACACCGAGTGTTTTGTCCAGGCCTTTGCGAAATACGGGTGAACGGTTGGCAGCGTTGACCATTTGCACCACCACGGGAATACCCGCGAGCTTGCCGACCATATCGGTGTTGGTCAACAATTTATCGCGATTTTTTACGTCACCCTTTTTGAGCTTGACGGCTTTGGCGCGCAACATGAGATGCGGAAAATCGACGTTCCACTCGTGCGGTGGAACGTAGGGGCATTTCGTCATGAAGCACAAATCGCACAGATAACAATGATCCACGACTTGGACAAAATCACTTTTCTTCACGCCATCGACTTCTTGCGTGGGTGAATTGTCCACCAAATCAAAGAGCGTGGGGAATGCGTTACACAAACTTACACAGCGGCGACAACCGTGACAGATATCAAAGACGCGCTCTAGTTCTTTCGTGAGTGCCGCTTCGTCATAAAAAACCGGATTGCGCCAATCCAAGGGATGACGCATGGGCGCTCCCAGGCTGCCTTCGCGTTTTTCTTCGGTGACGGTAGTGATCATTTGTAATATTCAGGTATTCGTAGTGGCCACTGATCGAAAAAAACCGGAGCCGGTTTAACGGCTCCGGATATTTCTTGGATGTTATTTCCCGAGACTATCTAGTGCCTTCTGAAAGCGGTTAGCGTGCGAACGCTCTGCTTTGGCCAAAGTCTCGAACCAATCCGCGACTTCTTCAAACCCTTCCTCGCGAGCGGTTTTGGACATGCCCGGATACATATCGGTATATTCGTGCGTCTCACCAGCGATCGCGGCTTTGAGATTATCAGCGGTAGCGCCGATCGGCAGTCCGGTCGCGGGATCGCCGCATTGCTCAAGATATTCCAAATGACCATGGGCGTGGCCGGTTTCGCCTTCGGCCGTAGAACGGAACACAGCAGATACGTCGTTGTAGCCTTCTACGTCGGCTTTGGCGGCGAAGTACAGGTAACGCCGATTAGCCTGAGATTCACCGGCAAACGCAGCCTTAAGGCTGCCTTCCGTTTTGCTTCCTTTGAGATTTTTCATGGCTTCATTCCTCGTGTAATTAATGCATTCATCTTTAGGATCGGCTGAATACAAACAAATGGATTCATACGATTTAGAATCATTCTAAATAAGTGATTAAGCCGAGTCAACAGCTAAATTTAAGGGAAAATTAAGCCATGGTGATTAGGGGGAAACTGGCTATTCTTTAAATTGGCCTAGCGTAATTGAACGACTTTTCCAGCTGCACTAGGTAAAACCAGTTATCTTATTCAACAAACGAATAGTTGCTGCAAATAACCAAGGTTAAATTAAATAGGAATCAAGCAACTAAACTATAAGTTGAATGCATATTTTAGAGCGACTATCGGTGCAAAACCGGAGGAAAAATGAGTTGGCGTGCCCGGATATCTAAACTATATTTGAACCACGCAGCGTAAAAGCAGTGACGCTTATCTGACTCCACTACTATGGCAACCGCAAGCACGGCAACGAACTTAAGTGGCCTGGCGCTGAGGCTGGTTCGTGACAACCTCCTAAGCCCAACGGATGCGGAACGCATTCAAGCGGAGTCGCTCGCCAAAAAAACCTCTTTCGTTAGCCAACTGGTCGAGAGCAAAAAACTCGATAGCGCCACCATCGCCAAAGTGGCGTCGGAAGATTTTGGCATTCCTTTGTTTGAAATTAATTCACTCGATCTGGAAATGGCGCCAGTCAAACTGGTCGACGAAAAGATTATCCGCCGTCATCAGGTTCTACCATTATATAAACGCGGAACTCGGCTTTATGTGGCCGTGGCCGATCCCACGAATCTTCAGGCATTGGATGAAATTAAATTTCATACCGGTTTAGGTACCGAACCGATTCTAGTTGAGGAAACCAAGCTCGCTGCCATCATTGAGAAATCCCTCGATGCGCAAGATACCAGCCTAACTGATTTGTCGGGCGATGATAGTCTGGAAAATCTTGAAATCGTTGCTGGCGAAGATGACGCCGATAAGGCTGCTGGCGGTGAAGAAGGCGTTAACGATGCGCCCGTCGTTAAATTCGTTAACAAAGTATTAATGGACGCGATCAACCGCGGCGCTTCGGATATTCATATCGAGCCGTATGAGAAAGTTTATCGCGTGCGTTATCGGCAAGACGGTATGTTGCATGAAGTTTCCAACCCCCCTATTGCCTTGGCTGGCCGCATCGCGGCGCGTCTAAAAATTCTCTCTCGTTTGGATATCGCCGAGCGACGCATCCCGCAAGACGGGCGCATCAAGATGCGCATCTCTAAAAACCGTGCTATCGACTTCCGCGTCAGCACCTTGCCAACCCTTTGGGGCGAAAAAGTGGTGTTGCGTATTCTCGATCCGACCTCCGCGACATTGGGCGTGGAGAAACTTGGGTTTGAACCAAGCCAGAAAGAACTTTTTCTCGAGGCGATCAATCGCCCCTATGGAATGGTGTTAGTCACGGGTCCAACGGGTAGCGGTAAAACCGTTACCTTATATACTGGCTTGAACATACTTAATACTCCGGACAACAACATTTCAACGGCGGAAGACCCGGTAGAAATAAATTTAAGCGGCATCAATCAAGTCAACATCAACGATAAAGCCGGACTCAACTTCGCATCGGCATTACGCGCCTTCTTACGTCAAGATCCAGACATTATTATGGTCGGCGAAATTCGCGATCTAGAAACCGCCGAGATCGCCATCAAGGCGGCGCAAACAGGTCACATGGTGCTCTCCACTTTGCATACCAACGACGCCCCGTCGACGTTGACTCGTTTGGCGAACATGGGCGTGCCGCCTTTCAATATCGCTTCGGCGGTGAATTTGATTATTGCCCAACGCTTGGCGCGTCGCCTGTGTCAGCACTGTAAAAAACCCATTGAGATTCCAAAACCAGCTTTGCTTAAAGCAGGTTTTAAGGAAGAAGATTTAAACGGCTTAGTGATTCATGGCGCGGTGGGTTGTGACGCCTGTAATGAGGGCTATAAAGGCCGCGTCGGTATTTACCAAGTCATGCCAGTCTCGCCCGCGATTGGTGAAATCATTATGCGTGGCGGTAATCAATTAGATATTCAGAAGCAAGCCGAAAAAGAAGGTATCCCCGATTTGCGTCGATCAGGACTTAAGAAAGTTAAAGACGGGATGACCAGTCTGGATGAAATCGAAAGAGCGACCAACGAGTAAAATAATATGGCCGAAGCCGCTATCAAAAAATCAAAGTTCGACGCTTTCATGTGGGAAGGCATCGATAAACAAGGGAAAAAAGCTAAAGGCATTATGGAGGCGGCCAGCGTCGCTTACGTAAACGCCACGTTACGTCGTCAAGGCATCAATCCCGTCAAGGTCGCCAAACAACGTAAGGTTGGCTTCAAGTTCAAGAAAAAAATAACGCCTAAAGATATTGCTGTCTTTACCCGACAATTGGCTACGATGCTGACCTCAGGCATCCCCATTGCGCAATCCTTTGAAATTGTCGGCAAAGGACATGAAAATCCTTCGATGCAAGAAGTGATCATGTCGATTAAGCAAGATATAGAAGCAGGCACTCAATTAACTCAAGCGCTGGCTAAATTCCCGCTGTACTTCGACCCCTTATATTGCAACTTGGTACAAGCGGGTGAACAAGCGGGTATTCTGGATAGTATTCTTGACAAGGTCGCGACTTATAAAGAAAAAATTGAAGGCATTAAGGGCAAGATCAAGTCAGCTTTGTTTTATCCTACCGCGGTCATCGTGGTTGCTTTTATTATTACCGCCGTATTGCTCATATTCGTTATTCCTCAGTTTGAAAGTTTGTTTGCCGGTTTCGGCGCCGATTTACCAGCCATGACTAAAATGGTCATCGATCTTTCAAAAGCTTTTCAGGAATGGTGGTGGTTGATTATCGGATCGATCGTCGGTTCAGTGAGCTTCCTCAGTTATAGTTATAAACGCTCGACCAAGATGCAACACAGTCTTGATCGAGCTTTATTAAAATTTCCCGTGATCGGCATTATCGTAAGAAAGGCCACCATTGCGCGATTCGCGCGCACCCTTGCCACTATGTTCGCCGCTGGCGTGCCTTTGGTGGAAGCACTCGACGCTGTTGCAGGCGCGGCGGGCAATCGTGTCTATTATGACGGTACGCTTGCGATTAAATCCGACGTTAGCACAGGCATGCAATTACAGGTCGCCATGAACAGCACTGGGCTGTTCCCTAATATGGTTGTGCAAATGGTCGCCATTGGCGAAGAATCCGGTGAGCTCGATAAAATGTTAAGTAAAGTGGCAGATTTCTACGAAGGAGAAGTCGACGATGCCGTCGCCGCCCTTAGCAGCCTGCTGGAACCCATCATCATGGCATTCCTAGGCGTCGTGGTTGGTGGTTTGGTTGTTGCCATGTATCTACCGATTTTCAAGATGGCTTCCACCGTTTAATTCGTTTAATTTCTCCCGCTAATTCTTTTTTTCTAGCGTTGGTGCATAATCCGCCGCGATGGATAATCTTGCCTCTTTCTTTATAAATTATCCGACGGCGTTTCCCTGGGTGGCTGGAGCATTCGGTCTCGCCGTCGGCAGTTTTCTGAACGTGGTGATTCACCGCTTACCGGTCATGATGGAGCGTCACTGGCAAACCCAATGCCAGGAACTCATGAACATGCCTCGCACGGCATCCGCCTTTTCCGAGCGCTTCGATCTTGCTACACCGCGTTCGCGCTGCCCGCATTGTGGCCACGCCATTACCGCGCTGGAGAATATTCCGCTTGTCAGTTTTCTCTGGCTCCGAGGCAAATGCGCCGCATGCCACAAATCCATCTCATGGCGTTATCCCGCAATCGAATTGCTGAGCGGCATTTTATCGACTTGGGTTGCCTGGCATTTTGGTTTTAACCTCATGGCTTTGGCCGGTCTTGTTTTGACCTGGGGTCTCATCGCGCTGGCCTTCATCGATTACGATCATCAATTATTGCCGGATGACATTACGCTGCCATTATTATGGATTGGATTGTTATTCAATATAGCTAGCGTTTTTGCACCATTGTCGTCGGCCGTCATCGGCGCCGTCGCGGGTTACGCATTTCTATGGATCGTATATCAACTTTTTAAACTGGTTACTGGCAAAGAGGGCATGGGCTATGGTGACTTTAAACTGCTGGCGGCCTTGGGCGCGTGGTTAGGCTGGCAAAACTTGCCATTGACTATTCTGCTGGCATCCTTCGTCGGAGCCATCATCGGCATTTTCTCGATTATTTTTTTGGGCCACGACCGTCGCGTCGCCATTCCGTTTGGTCCTTTCTTGTGCGTCGCGGGTTGGATCGCCTTGATGTGGGGTGACACGCTCACGCGTTTTTATCTGCAATTCGCGCGCATCTCGGGCTAACAGCAGCGTATGTTGCGCATTGGCCTGACTGGCGGAATCGGAAGCGGAAAATCCACAGCAGCGAAGTTTTTCGTCATGCGCGGCGCGCCTGTCATCGACACCGATGAAATCGCGCGCCAACTCACCGAGCCCGGACAGACGCCTTTCGATGAAATCCTGCGCCACTTTGGTCCAGACATTCTCGATAAGAATCGGCGAATCAACCGGGAAATATTGCGTGAACGCGTGTTCGACAACGCCAACGAACGTAAACAGCTGGAAACCATCTTGCATCCCGCGATACGCGCCGCCGTCAACGCTAAACTCGCCACGCTCAATGCTCCCTATTGCATCGTCGTGGTGCCTTTGCTGATCGAAACGGATTTCGCCGACCTCGTGGAGCGCGTTCTAGTGATCGACAGCAACGAAGCCTTGCAAGTCCAGCGCACTCAGTTGCGCAATGGATTAAGCGAGGCGGAAATTAGAAAAATCATGGCGGCGCAAGCGAACCGCGCGCAGCGCTTGCAGAAAGCGCATGACGTCATCGAAAACAACGCCGACCGCAAACAGCTTGAAACCGAAGTGGAACGCATGCATCAGTGGTATCTTTCCTTGGCGACCACGAACAAAAAAAATTAACCATCCACCACCGCCGCCACGGCTTGTTCAAGCGCGCTGGCGCCCCAGATTTCACTGACCATTGCCAAACCTTGCGCGCCAACGCGTCGGGCATGTTCAAGATCCTGCGCACGCATGCCGCCCAAGGCATAAATTGGCAGCGCGGCTTCGGTGCATAAAGCCGAAAAGTTGTCCCATCCAAGCACTGCGGCGCCAGGGTGTGAAGCCGTCGGCGCCACTGGCGATAACACGGCAAAATCCGCTTCAAGATGCATGGCTTGTTTTAACTCTTCGCGGTTGTGACACGAAGCACCCACCCAAAACGAATTTTCCAAAGGCCGCGCGGAATATTGCATTAAGCGACGGCTATTAAGATGCACGCCATCGGCGCCGCAATCGATAGCCCATTGCGGTTCAGCGTTGAGCAACAACTTCGCACCATATTGATGACACAACTCAGCGATTCTACGGGCATAGGCTTGATATTCGTCTGGCGGTAGATGCGGCTCGCGCAATTGAATAAGCCGCGCCCCCGAATCGAGCGCCCGCTCTAGCGCATTCAAAAACCGATCTTTACCGAAGCGCCGCGAATCACTGATGAGATAAAGTGACGGCAAGCTTAATCTACGTAAAATCGGATAATCCGCCGCCGGAAATTCCAATCGCGCCAGATCGGCAAATGCTACCCAACGCGCTTCCTGGCCTTCGTGTCCATGCGGCATCCCGCGGTAATCGGTAATTTTCCAGACGTCGAGAAAAACTTTACGGTCGGAATAGGCGTGATGGATGGGAAGATAGGGAACCGCTGTTTGTACTTCGATGTCCAGCTCTTCTTTAAGCTCACGCTTAAGCGCCACTAACGTGTCTTCGCCTGTTTCGATTTTTCCGCCAGGAAATTCCCATTTACCGCCTTGATGGCTGTTGGCTGAACGGCGCGTGACAAACACCTTGCCGTTATCTATCACCAAACCCACCGCCACGTGCAGCGCTGGGTTAACTCCGGTATTCGGCGTTGATGCGGACATAATCGTGCGACAGATCCGAAGTCCAAACACGCGCCGTGGCCGTGCCCGCTCCCAATTCCACGCCAATGCGAATTTCCGCAAGACGCATCACCGCCTGGCCTTTGGCTTCGGTGTAGTCGGCATCCAAGGCGCCGCGGCGCACAACGCAAACATCGTTGAGATAAATGGCGACTTTATTTATGTCGAGTTGCGCAATCGGTGCGCGGCCAATCGCGGCCAAGATACGGCCCCAATTGGGATCGCTGGCAAAAAATGCCGTCTTCACTAACGGCGAGTGCGCAATGGTGTAGGCCACATCGAGACAATCGGATTCACTTTTGCCTTGACGCACTTCAACGGTAATAAATTTAGTGGCGCCCTCGGCATCACGCACAATTGCTTGCGCCAGATCGGTAAACACTCCGGTGACGGCTTCTAATAAAATGGGGTAAGCGGTGTTCTCAATACGATCGATCGCGGGATTACCAGCGGAGCCAGTCGCTAACAGCACGCATGCATCGTTGGTCGATGTATCGCCATCGACGGTGATGCGATTAAACGACTGATTCACCGCTGTTGCCACGCAAGCTTGCAGCACCGCGGGCGCGACCGCGACATCGGTCGCGACAAAAGCCAACAAAGTGGCCATGTCGGGACGGATCATGCCCGCACCCTTGGCAATGCCAGTAACGGTAATTTCCGCGGAGCCGATTTTAATTTTGCGCGAACTGCCTTTTGGCAGAGTATCGGTGGTCATGATGCCGTGCGCCGCATCGGCCCAATTATTTTCATTAAGATTTTTAACGCACAGTGGAAGCCCAGCGATGAGGCGATCACGCGGCAGGCGTTCGCCGATGACGCCCGTGGAAAAAGGCAGTATCTGTTCCGGTCGGCAATCGAGGTATTTGGCCAGCGCGACGCAACAAGCGCGCGCGTCTTCAATGCCTAGCTCTCCAGTACCCGCGTTGGCAAAACCAGTATTGATCAATAATGCGCGCGGCGCGGTCTTGGCTAGATGTTCGCGCGCCACCGTCACGGGCGCGGCGCAAAAACGATTCTTGGTAAAAGTAGCAGCGGTGTGCGCACCTGGCGCGCCCACGATGACCGTCAAGTCACGTCGATTTTGTTTGCGAATCCCCGCGGCGGCCACGCCCAGGCGAATACCTGAAATGGGGTAAAGCGGAGGCAAATCGCGCAAGCCGACCGCCATGGATCAGCTCAACTTGCCGTGACAATGTTTATATTTCTTGCCCGAACCACAGGGGCAGAGTTCATTACGTCCCACCTTGGGTTGATTGCGCGTAACCGGTTTTTGCGCCACGGCGACGTCGCCGTGCGCTTCGTTTTCTTCCGGCTGACCGCCATTATCCAAGGTCGGATGCATAAAATGCATTTCTTGCGGACGACGGTTTTGATTCTCCAGGGCCTCCACGTCTTGTTGCGCCTGAACTTGAAGATGCGCCAAAAGATTGATCGCGTCGTGGCGAATGCGGCCGAGCATGTCGGAAAACAACACAAACGATTCACGCTTGTATTCTTCCTTGGGATTTTTTTGCGCATAACCGCGCAGATGAATGCCTTGGCGCAAATGATCCATGGCCGCCAAGTGATCTTTCCACTGGGTATCCAGCACCTGAAGCATCACCGCTTTCTCCAAATGGCGCATCACTTCGGTACCGATGGACGTGGTTTTTTCCGCATGCTTGCGATCGGCTTCGGCCAAAACGCGCGCGCGCAATTTTTCTTCGTCTAATCCCGCCTCGTCTTTAAGCCACTGCACCAGGGGCAGCTTTAAACCAAACTCGCGCTCCAAGCTTTCTTCCAATCCAGGCACATTCCATTGCTCTTCCAAGCTTTCCGGTGGAATATGTTGGCTGATTAATTCATTGACCACGTCATGACGGATAGTGGTGATGCTTTCTGAAATATCATCCACTTCCATGAGCCGGTTGCGTTGCTCATAAATCACTTTGCGCTGATCGTTGGCGACGTCGTCGTATTCGAGCAATTGCTTGCGGATATCGAAGTTACGTCCTTCCACTTTGCGTTGCGCGTTTTCGATGGCGCGCGATACCCATGGATGCTCGATGGCCTCGCCTTCTTGCATGCCCAGTTTCTGCATTAACCCGGAAAGACGATCGCTGCCAAAAATTCGCAGCAGGTTATCCTCGAGCGAAAGATAAAACCGCGAAGAACCCGGATCGCCTTGACGGCCGGAACGGCCGCGCAATTGATTATCGATGCGCCGCGATTCGTGGCGCTCGGTGCCAATCACGTGCAAACCGCCCGCGGCCACCACTTGCTGATGACGTTGTTCCCAATCTTTACGGATTTGTTCGCGCTTCGCTTCATCCTCTTCAGCTTCCTTGAGCTCCATCTCCAGATTGCCACCGAGCACAATGTCAGTTCCACGACCAGCCATGTTGGTGGCAATGGTGACCGCACCCGGCCGGCCTGCTTGGGCCACTATCATCGCTTCGCGTTCATGCTGCTTGGCGTTTAAAACTTGATGCGCGATCTTGTCCTTGGTCAAAAGACGTGACAGTTGCTCTGAAGATTCGATCGATACCGTGCCGACCAGCGCTGGCTGGCCGCGTCGATGACAATCCACGATGTCGGCTTGAATCGCCGCGTGTTTTTCCTGGGCCGTGCGATAAATTTGATCCGCCATGTCGCGCCGTACCATTTGCCGATGCGTGGGAATAACAACGACCTCCAGACCATAGATCTGCTGGAACTCAAAAGCTTCGGTGTCGGCGGTGCCAGTCATGCCCGCGAGTTTGCGATACAACCGGAAATAATTTTGGAAGGTGATGGTGGCGAGCGTCTGATTTTCGTTTTGAATCTTGGCGCCTTCCTTGGCTTCGACTGCTTGATGCAAACCGTCTGACCAGCGCCGACCTTGCATCATGCGTCCGGTGAACTCGTCGATAATGATGACTTCGTTATCGCGCACTATGTAATCGACTTCGCGCTTGTAAAGCGAATGCGCGCGCAACGCGGCATTGAGATGATGCATCAAAATAAGATTGGAAACATCGTACAAGCTAGAGCCGGCTTCAAGCAGACCGGCTTGGGTCAATAATTTTTCGACCTTTTCGTGCCCCGCTTCCGTCAGGAAAGCTTGGCGCGCTTTTTCATCCACGGTGTAGTCGCCGGGTCCACCTTCGGTTTCCTGCTTCGTCAACAAGGGAATGATGGCGTTGATCTTGACGTACAAATCGGTGCTTTCTTCGGCGGGTCCGGAAATAATAAGCGGCGTGCGCGCTTCGTCGATCAGGATCGAATCCACTTCGTCGACGATGGCAAAATTCAATCCACGCTGCGCGCGTTCCTCGGCGCGGAACGCCATATTGTCGCGCAGATAATCGAAGCCGTATTCGTTATTCGTCCCGTAAGTAATATCGGCGGCGTAAGCCGCGCGTTTGGTTTCACGATCTTGCCCAGGCACCACCACTCCCACGCTCATTCCCAAAAATTGATAAAGCCGGCCCATCCACTCCGCGTCGCGTCGCGCCAGGTAATCGTTGACCGTCACCACGTGCACGCCCTTTCCAGAAAGCGCGTTCAGATACACCGCCAGCGTGGCCACCAAAGTTTTACCTTCGCCAGTGCGCATCTCGGCGATTTTTCCATGATGCAGCACCATGCCGCCGATCAATTGTGCGTCGAAATGACGCATGCCGAGCGAACGCTTGGAAGCTTCGCGTACCACGGCGAAAACTTCATGCAACAGACTTTCCAGACTGTCGCCCTTGGCAATACGAGTTTTGAATTCGGCAGTCTTGGCGCGCAGCTGTTCGTCGCTGAGCTTGGCGATGTCAGGTTCGAGCGCGTTAATACGCGCCACGTCCTGCTGCATGCGCTTGAGAAGACGGCTATTACGGCTGCCGAATATTTTGGTAAGCGCTTTCGTAATCATTAAAATCCAAGCGCCTCGCATCGAGGCGTATCAAAAAGAGCGGCAATTATGGAGGAAAAGCGGAGAGACTTGAAGCTTCGAATATCGAAAGATTATTTAGCGCTGGCTTGCTGCAAGTAACGCATGGGATTCACCGCGGTACCGTTGCGAACCACCTCAAAATGCAGGTGCGGCCCGGTGGAGCGGCCGGAGGAACCGACCAAAGCAATTTCCTGACCCTTACGCACGCGATCGCCGACCTTAACCAGCGCGGCGCTGGTGTGCGCGTAACGCGTGATCAAGCCGGATTCGTGCGTTACTTCCACCAACAGACCATAACCGGATTTCTCGCCGCTGTGGGTAATAAGCCCGTCGCCCACCGCCAATACTGGCGAACCCATGCGCGAGGCAATATCCACGCCTTCGTGCACCGATTGGTGGCCATTAAATGGATCGGCGCGCACGCCAAACCCAGAAGATATCCAGCCACCTTCGACGGGCCAGCCCGAAGGCGTCACCGCCGCGTTTAATTTGCGGTCAAGTAATAAATTTTCCAAGGCCGCGAGACGTTCTTGTTGGCGTTGGGTTTCCGACGTGAGACGGTCAAGCGAGGCCATAAGTTCCGGAGTGCTGGAGCTCGTCATGGTTTTTTCCGGACCGCCCATGGCGGCATCGGCGGAAAAATTAAATTCACGCGAATCGAGTCCGGCCATGCGCGTTAGACGTGACCCGAGCGCGTTAAGCCGCAGCACCTGCGCTTGAAGTTGGCCCATGCGCTGCGCCAGCGCGTTCAAATGTGCTTCGGCGTCGCGTTTAATATCGGCGATCGCTCGTTGTTGCGCGGCCAATTCACGACGTTGCGCCACCAACAATGAATCGGCGTTGTAATCGGAGAACATTTCTTGGCTGCGATAAGCAATGACGCCCACGAAGATGGGCAAGGCAACGAAAAAAATCAGCGCGATTAAAACCAGATGACGATTGGAAAGCGTGGTATTGCGGCCTTTGCCATGGCGATTATTGGGAATAAGGATGATGTTCATGCCAGTCAACTCCCGAATCCACTTGTCTTAGGCCGCGATCAAAAATGACGCGTTACCGATTCACTCCGGATTAAACAGCGGGAACCGTGCGGACAAACGCGATGGGGGCCTCTTCAGTTTCGTCATAGGTAATAAGTTCCCATGCTTGTTGATTGGCCACCAATTGACGCAGCAGACAGTTATTCAAGGAATGTCCGGACTTGTGAGCGCTGAACGCGCCAATCAAGGGATGGCCTAATAAATACAGATCACCGATGGCGTCCAGCACTTTGTGCTTAACAAACTCATCTTCATAGCGCAAACCATCGTCGTTTAAAATACGATAATCGTCCATGACGATGGCGTTATCGAGACCGCCGCCACGAGCCAAGCCCGCGGCGCGCAGCGCTTCCAGATCGCCCATGAAACCGAAGGTGCGCGCGCGGCTCACTTCTTTCACGAAAGACGTGGTGGAAAAATCCACGCTGGCGTTTTGCGTGGAATTACGAAACGTTGGATGATTGAATTCGATGCCGAAAGAAACTTTAAAGCCTTCGAACGGCTCGAAGCGCGCCCATTTATCGCCGTCATCGACCTGAATATTTTGTTTGATGCGGATAAAGCGCTTGGGCGCTGATTGCTCGGCAATGCCCGCCGATTGAATTAGAAACACAAACGGACCCGCGCTGCCGTCCATAATGGGTACTTCGGCCGCGGTGAGATCCACGTAGGCGTTATCGATGCCTAGTCCCGCGAACGCCGACATAAGATGTTCCACCGTGGAAACACGCACGCCATCTTTCTCCAGCGTGGTGGAAAGACGCGTGTCGGAAACGTTTTCAGGACAGGCGCGAATATCGATCGGATCGGATAAATCGATGCGGCGAAACACGATTCCCGTATCGGAAGAAGCGGGTCGCAGCGTTAGGTAAACTTTTTCTCCAGTGTGCAAGCCAACGCCCGTGGCGCGAATGACATTTTTCAGAGTCCGTTGTTTAATCATTTTCTTCAATGAGTCCTTAATCTAGACACACAAAAAGCGCCGATGGCCGACTAGGGCAGAAAAACACGCTCGTTAACCTGAATATCGCAACTGAATATAGCCGCGCACACCCTATGTGTTGCTTCTATTTCTCTACTTGGGGCCGTGAGAAAAAACTCAGTTCTTACCCGTATTTAAGGATAAAACCTCATCACTGTCCAGCCAAATTTCCCGCAAGACTGGCTATCGGAGCGGTGATACCGATAAACGGCCCCATTTTTACCAAGTATGCCTAGGTTCAGTCGGCCTGTTTCCTCAAGAAAGCTGGAATATCCAGATACTCAATGGCCGCTTCCGTCTGCAAACCCAGCGGGCGTTCGGTGCGCCGATTGCGAATTACGGTGGGCGTCTCGAGATCTTCATAGTCCGTGGTGCCCGTACCGGTTTTCACTACCTTATAAGGTTGTTGCTTGCGTAACTTTTCCTGGCCCAAACCGGTAGCCACGATGGTCACGCGCAGTTCTTCGCGCATTTCCGGCTCAATGACGGTTCCAATCACCACGGTCGCATCGTCGGCGGCAAATTCCTTAATAGTGTTGCCCACTTCCTCGAATTCACCGATGGACATATCCAGACCCGCGGTAATGTTAACCAGAATGCCGCGCGCACCAGAAATGTTGATGTCTTCCAGTAGCGGGCTTGTAACAGCCGCCATCGCCGCTTCCCGCGCCCGAGAGGGGCCCGTGGCAGTCGCCGCACCCATCATCGCCATGCCCATCTCGGACATAACGGTGCGCACGTCAGCGAAGTCCACGTTGATCAAACCCGAGCGCGTGATCAATTCGGCAATGCCTTGCACCGCGTTTTGCAATACTTGGTTGGCTTTGCCGAAGGCATCCAACAAAGTCGCTTCCTTGCCCAACACCGTCAATAACTTCTCATTGGGAATAGTAATAATAGAGTCGACATACTGAGCCAAGTCGGCAATACCTTGGTCGGCCACGCCCATGCGCTTGCGGCCTTCAAAGGGAAACGGTTTGGTCACCACGGCCACGGTCAAGATACCCATATCCTTGGCCACTTGCGCCACCACGGGCGCCGCGCCCGTGCCCGTGCCACCGCCCATGCCCGCGGTAATGAACACCATGTCCGAGCCGGCCAACACTTCCGCCAAGCGTTCACGATCTTCCACCGCTGCTTGCCGACCGACATCCGGATTGGCGCCGCAACCTAAACCCTTAGTCAGGTTTGTTCCCAATTGCAGAATAGTTTTAGCACGCGACTTTTTAAGTGCTTGCGCATCGGTATTAGCGTTGATGAATTCCACGCCATCGAGATTGGCGGAAACCATGTGATCGACGGCATTACCACCACCGCCGCCAACGCCGATGACTTTAATGACCGCTTGTTGTCCATAAGTATCCATGAGTTCAAACATAATATTGCCTCCAGTGTAGATTGCGTAAATTCGGTTGATTGATTTTGCTATTCATTCCGTGAACTCAGAAATTTCCTTGAAACCAGCTTTTCATCTTGGCCCAAACGCCTTTCACTCCCATCGACGTACCCGGGTTTTGCACAAACTGCTTGCCTTCACGGCAACGCGCTCCATAAAGCACCAGCCCCACACCCGTCGCGAAGATCGGGTTTTGCACCACGCCCTTTAAACCGCCAACGTATTGCGGCATGCCCAAACGCACGGGCATGTGAAATACTTCTTCCGCTAAATCCACCATGCCTTCCATCTTGGCGCTGCCGCCCGTAATCACCAGTCCACTCCCCACCACGTCTTCGAAGCCGCTGCGGCGCAGCTCCGTTTGAATCAGACTGTAAAGTTCTTCAATACGAGGTTCGATTACTTCCGCCAATGTTTGACGCGACAATTTGCGCGGCGGACGGTCGCCGACGCTGGGCACCTCGATGGTTTCATCGCGGTGCGCCAGTTGCGTCAGCGCGCAGCCATATTTTTTCTTGATGTCTTCGGCGTATTGCGTCGGTGTGCGCAGCGCCACCGCGATGTCGTTGGTCACTTGATCGCCAGCGATCGGAATCACCGCGGTGTGGCGAATCGCGCCTTCGGTAAACACGGAAATGTCGGTGGTGCCGCCACCGATATCGACCAGGCACACGCCCAATTCTTTTTCATCCTCGGTTAAGGTCGAAATGCTCGAGGCCAGTTGCTCCAAAATAATATCGTCGACTTCCAGTCCGCAGCGGCGCACGCACTTAATAATGTTTTGCGCCGCGCTCACCGCGCCTGTGACGATATGCACTTTCGCTTCCAAGCGCACACCGCTCATGCCGATCGGCTCGCGTATGCCTTCTTGTTTATCGATGATGAATTCCTGCGGCAAGATGTGCAGCACTTTCTGATCGGCAGGTATCGCCAAAGCGCGCGCCGCTTCGATCACACGCTCGACGTCTTCCGGACCGACCTCTTTATCTTTGATCGCGACGATGCCGTGCGAATTGAAACTGGAGATATGCGAACCCGCAATTCCCGCATACACCGAATGAATTTGGCAACCCGCCATCAACTCGGCTTCTTCCACCGCGCGCTGAATCGACTGCACCGTGGATTCGATATTCACCACCACGCCTTTTTTCATGCCGCGCGAAGGATGATGCCCCACGCCGATAACTTCGACTTCGCCCGTGGCGCTAATTTCGCCGACGATGGCGAGCACTTTGGAAGTACCGATATCCAAACCCACAATTAATTTTTCATCGTCTCGTTTCGCCATAATTAACCCTCGTTGGCCGCTCGCGTGTGGCCGGCGTGGCCCACGGCTTGGCGCGGGCTGGCAGCGCGTCCGCTGATCCATTCCACGGCAAAACCATTGGCATAACGCAAATCCACTTGTTTGATGTCCGCGCCCAAATGGACAAAACTTTGCGCGTACGCATGCGCAAAACGTTGCAATTTCGGCTCGGGCTGTTCATGTTCAAGGACGATGGTCATGCCATTGGCTAGACCCAATTGCCAGGTGCGCCGCGGCGTCAAGATCAATCGATCGAGCTTGAGACCCGCGGCGGAAATCATTTGTCCGAATTTTTGGTAACGCTCCAACACCGCGGCGCTCGTGCCGTCCGGTCCCGTTAAACGCGGTAAATCCGTCGGCAAATCCTGGCCGCTGACGCGCACCACATCGCCCGCTTGATTCAACCACGCGCTTTCACCCCAGCGTGCCGCCAACTGCTGTTCGACAAACTGCACCGACACATCCTGGGGCCATTGACGGCGCACCGACGCTTTATAAACCCACGGTAAGGATTCCACGCGCGCCTTGATGGCATCGAGGTCGAGCATGAAAAAATTTCCATGCACCACGTTCATTACGGCTTTCTCCAGCTCTTGCTCGGTCACGTGTTTAAACTGCCCTTCAAAACGCACGTGCCGCACGGGAAAATTATCGGTGCGTAATAACCAATCGGCGCCGAAGGCCAACACCAGCAACACGAACAAAAGCAGGAACAACAACACCGCGGCCTTGAACAGGCCCATGCCCTCTTCCGCGTCTTTGCGATGCACTTCAGCGTTTAGCATCGGCGGTCTCCAGAATACGCCACACCAATTCATCGAAACTAATACCCACTTCCTTGGCGGCTTTCGGCACCAGGCTGTGATCCGTCATGCCAGGCACGGTATTTACTTCCAGCGCGTACACACGACCGCTTTGATCTTGCATGAAGTCCACGCGCCCCCAACCCGAGCAACCCAACACGTTGAACGCGCGCAAGGCCAAACGCTGAACCTCGCGCTCTTGCTCGGCGGGCAAGCCGCAGGGACAGAGATAGCGCGTGCTATCGAGAATATATTTCGCTTCGTAATCGTAAAACTCGCGATCAGTTTCAATTTTAATCAGCGGTAAGGCTTGATCGCCCAAGATCGCGCAAGTGAGCTCAGCGCCGTCGATAAATTTTTCGGCAATGACTTGGTCATCGTATTTCGCCGCCATTTCCCAAGCCGCTTTAAGCTCCGCCAAAGTTTTTGCTTTGCTGACTCCGAGGCTTGAACCTTCGCGCACCGGTTTCACGAACATCGGCAATCCGAGTTTTGTAGCGATCCAATTAAGATCGGTGCCACGCTCGAGCACGGCGTATTCGGGTGTGGGAATGCCAGCCGCGGACCAAAGATATTTAGTGCGCAACTTATCCATGCCCAAAGCCGAACCGAGCAGACCGCTGCCCGTGTAAGGAATGCCCAAAACTTCCAAGGCGCCTTGAATCACGCCGTCCTCGCCCCAACGACCGTGCAACGCGATAAACACGCGTTCGAATTTTCCTTTCTCCAGCAGATGCAAGCTCGACTGATCGGCGTCGATACCGTGCGCATCAACGCCGCGGCGCTTCAAGGCCGCGAGCACCGCGTTGCCGCTTTTAAGCGATACTTCGCGTTCGGCGGAAGGTCCACCCATCAGCACCGCTACTTTTCCAAAATCACGCGATTTCTTATTCATCGTTCTCGCCTATTACCCGTACTTCGGTTTCCAAAGTCACGCCATGCAAGTTCTTCACCGTGGCTTGGATTTTCGCAATCAAACGCTCGATATTCGCGGCCGTGGCGCCGCCCGTGTTAACGATAAAATTGGCGTGCAATTCGGAAACACAAGCCGCGCCGATGCACGTGCCTTTCAATCCGCTGGCCTCAATGAGACGCGCGGCATGATCATTCGGCGGATTCTTGAATACCGATCCCGCGTTCGGTAGTTGCGTCGGTTGCGTGGCGCCGCGCTTGGCCAGCAAAGTTTTAATAAGTGTTTTGCCTTGAGTGCTATCGCCAGCGTGCAAGCGAAAATGCGCCGCCAGGAACCATTCGTTTTGCGGGCCCGATACCGCGCGATAGCTGATCTTGTAATCCGCGGGCGTGCGTGTGTGCCGCTTGCCCTGACGGTCGAGAGTCTCCACCGCCGCGACGATTTTCCAAGTCTCGCCGCCGAAGGCGCCCGCGTTCATGGCCAAGGCGCCGCCGACCGTGCCCGGAATGCCAGCGAGAAATTCGCCGCTGGTCAGTCCGCGCTCGGCGCAAAAACGCGCGACTTTGGCGCTGGCCACGCCAGCTTCGGCGCGCACCGTGCTTTCATTTAATGCACTTAAACCATTTAGCGCGCCACTGGTCATGATCACGGTTCCGCGCAAGCCGCCGTCGCGTACCAATAAATTACTGCCGAGACCAATCCAATGTACGGCTTCCTTGGCTGGCAAGGATTGAACAAACATCGCCAGGTCATCGGCGTCGGCTGGAATATATAACTGATCCGCCGGTCCACCAACGCGCCAACTGGTGTGACGCGACATCGGTTCCTGCTTCAGCAGGCGTCCGCGCAAGGGCAGAGACGATGACGCGGGCATCATGCCTGACTCCTGTGTGTCAGCGTTTGTGGCAACGATGCCGCGATTGCGCCAATGCTGCCCGCGCCCAAGGTCAACAACACATCGTTGGCGCGCAGTACATCGTCTAAGGCTTGCGGCAAGGTATTTACGTCTTCGACAAAAATCGGATCCACTTTGCCACGCGCGCGAATCGCGCGGCATAGCGCGCGCCCATCGGCGCCGCTAATGGCGGTTTCACCGGCGGCGTAAACTTCGGTGATAAGCAAGGCGTCGATGTCGCTCAACACTGTGCTGAAGTCATCCAACAAATCATGCGTGCGCGTGTAACGATGCGGCTGAAACACCACCACCAAGCGCCGTTGCGGCCAACTGGCGCGCGCCGCCGCCACGGTCGCGGCGATCTCGCGCGGATGGTGCGCGTAATCATCCACTAGCAGCACATCGCCATTTCCGCGTCCAAGCTGCCCGTTCATTTGGAAGCGACGGCCGATGCCGGCAAAATTTACCAAGGCGCGCGCAATCGCGACATCGTTCACGCCAAGCTCAAGAGCGATGCCGATAGCGGCTAAAGCGTTCAGCACGTTATGTTGCCCCGGCTGATTGAGCACGATCGACAAATTCTTTTTTTGTCCGCGCCGCTCGACATTAAAATGCATTTGCGTTCCGTGGTGGCGAATATTAGTGGCGCGCAAATCCGCCTCGGCGGCGGTGCCATAAGTCAGTACTGGTTTGTGCACGCGTGGAATAATTTCACGCACCACCGGATCATCGAGGCACAACACCGCTAATCCATAAAACGGCAACTGTTGCAGGAAATCGACAAAGGCTTGTTTCAAGCGATTAAAATCGCCGCCGTAAGTGGCCATGTGATCGGCATCGATATTGGTCACCACCGCCATGAAAGCTGGCAGATGTAAAAACGAAGCATCGCTTTCATCGGCTTCGGCGACGAGATATTGACCTTGGCCTAAACGCGCGTGCGTGCCCACGCTGTTCAAGCGCCCGCCGATGACAAACGTCGGATCCATTCCGCCTTCGGCGAGACAACTGGCCACCAAACTCGTGGTCGTGGTCTTGCCATGCGTGCCCGCGATGGCGATGCCGCGTTGCAAGCGCATTAACTCACCCAACATTTCGGCGCGCGGGATGACGGGAATTTTGGCGCTGCGCGCGGCGCGAATCTCGGGATTATTTTCATCCACGGCCGAGGACACCACCACCACTTCCACGCCCTTCACCCATTGTGAGTCGTGGCCGATGGCTACTTTGACGCCGAGCGCTATCAAGCGTTTAGTGTTGGCGGATTCACGCACGTCCGATCCCGATACTTCGAATTTCAAGTTGTGCAACACCTCGGCGATGCCGCACATGCCGACGCCGCCGATGCCGACAAAGTGAACGCGCTTAACACGATCACGCATCGATAGTCTCCAGGCAAACGCCAGCGATGGTTTCCGCGGCATCGGTGATGGCCAGGCCACGAGCGGTGCGCGCCATCTTTAATAAGAGATCGCGCCGCCCGGCAAATCCGGTCAACAATTCAGCGAGGCGTTCAACGGTAAATTCCGCTTGTGGTAGCAACACCGCGGCTTCGCGTTCGGAAAGAAAACGCGCGTTGGCGGTTTGATGATCGTCCACGGCGTATAAGTAAGGAACCAGAATCGCCGCCGATCCAGACGCCGCGAGCTCAGCCACCGTCATGGCGCCCGCGCGGCACAACACGATGTCGGCCCAATCATAAGCGGCCGCCATGTCGTCGATGAATTCGGTTACTTTCGCCTGAGTATTTCCATAAGCACGCGTCACAGCGCTGACACCATCGCGCCCGCATTGATGCCATACCTGAGGGCGCGCGCTGGCGGGCAAGGATTTGATCGCTGGCGGCACGATGTCGTTAAATATTTTTGCTCCCAAACTACCGCCGACGATAAGCAAACGTAAATGATCGCCATGCTGGCTAAATCTTTTTTCTGGCGGCGGCAGCGCCACGATTTCATCGCGCACCGGATTGCCCACGGGGCGCGCCGCGACATGCTCATTGAAGGCATTGGGAAATCCGCTCAGCACGTGATCCGCGAGCACGGCCAAATATTTATTGGTCATGCCCGGAATGGCGTTTTGTTCGTGAATGATCAAAGGCGTGCGCGTTAGACGCGCCATCAATCCACCGGGCCCAGCGACAAAGCCGCCCATGGACAGCACCGCGTCCGGTTTACGCCGACGCAAAACGCGAAATGTTTGCGCCATGGCGTAGATAAGTTTGAACGGAAATAACAACCAACTCAGCCAGCCCTTGCGGCGCACGCCTTGAATCGTCACCCATTCCATATCGATCGCCAGGCCCGAAGCCGGCACCACGCGCGCTTCCAAACCGCGGCGCGTACCGAGCCAGATGACGTGCACGCGCTGCTCAATCAAACGCCGCGCCACCGCCAAGCCCGGAAACACATGGCCGCCCGTGCCACCCGCCATGATCAGCACGCAACTCATGTTTTCTCCCAAGAACGCACGCGCACCTCGCGGCCGATGAGCAACAACAAACCAATAGCGATGCAACTCACCAACATGCTCGAACCGCCGTAACTCATGAACGGCAGTGTCAGTCCTTTGGTGGGCAACAAGCCCATGTTGACGCCCATGTTGATCATGGCTTGCGCACCCAGCAACAAACCCAAACCTTGCGCCAAACGCGCGCCGTAGAGTTGACCCGCGGCTTCGGCTTGGCGCGCAATCGCAAACGCACGCACCAGAATAATGCCGAACAACACCATGACGCAGAGCACGGCGATGAGCCCAAGTTCCTCGGCCATGACGGCAAATACAAAATCGGTATGCGCCGCGGGCAGATAAAAAAGTTTTTGCACGCTCGCGCCTAATCCCGCGCCGAACCATTCGCCGCGTCCGAAAGCAATCAAGGCTTGCACCAACTGAAAACCGGTGTTGAAGGGATCGGCCCACGGATCGAGAAAACTGGTGACACGACCCATGCGATACGGCGAGATGATGGTGAGCAACACCATGCCACCGAGTCCCGCGCCCAACACCGCCATGAAATGCCAAAAGCGCACGCCACCGAGAAACAACATCAAGAACACCGTCAAACTAATCACGACAAAGCTGCCCATGTCCGGTTCGAGCAACAGCAGCATGCCGATCACGCCAGTCACTAAGCTGACCATGACGATGCCCTGAGTAAAATTCTTAAGCTCTTCTTGTTTGCGTACTAGGTAACCCGCGACATACACCACCATGAACAGCTTCATGAATTCCGAAGGTTGCAGATTGACGATGCCGAGCTTGATCCAGCGTGAGCTGCCGTTGACGTGCGCGCTGATGCCAGGCACCAACACCACAAACAACGAGGCGATGCCGAGCAGTAGCAGATACGGCCCGGCCTTTTCCCACCAGCGCACGCGCGTGCGCATGACGAAGGCCATGAGAATTAAACCGAGCACGCTATAAGAGGCGTGGCGTATTAGAAAATAGGCGCTGTTGTGCATTTCGCGGTCGGCGTACGCGATCGAAGCCGAATACACCATGATCAATCCCAAGGCGAGCAAAATAAATGTGCTGCCTAACAACCACGGGTCCCACATCGGGCGCGACTTGCCCGCCGAACGTACTGCGTCTGACATCACAGCCGTGCTCATGGCGTTAGCTCCCGCACCGCGGCGCGAAACACTTCGGCGCGATGTTCGTAATTGCGGAACATATCGAAGCTGGCGCAAGCGGGCGACAGCAACACCATGTCACCGGAATGCGCAAGTTCATCGGCTATCTTGACGGCATCGTGCATATCCTTGGCATGACGTATCGCTACCGCGCCAGCCAATGCGGTTTCAATCTGCACGGCATCGCGTCCGATCAATACGACCGCGCGTGCATGCTGCGCGCACGCGGGTTTGAGTTCGCTAAAATCCTGACCTTTGCCGTCGCCGCCCGCGATGAGAATCACTGGCGCGGTCATGCCATTAAGCGCGGCCACGGTGGCACCAACATTGGTGCCTTTGGAATCGTCATACCAGCGCACGTTGCGACGCTCGGTGACCAACTCGGTGCGATGTTTTAATCCCGTGAATTGGCGCACTGCCTGACACGCCGCTTCCAGCGGCACACCCACAGCTTCGGCCAGCGCCATGGCAGCAAGCACATTCGCTAAATTGTGCCGTCCCGCCAAAGGCGCATCGCGCGCGGACATGAGCTTTTGTTTACCGCGCAACAACCAGGTCTCGCCGCTGATTTCATCGAGCCCGTAATCATTGGACTCCAAGGGACGTCCTAAACCAAAACAAGTCACGCGCCGACCGGACTGTTGCATGCGCATGACGCGCGCATCGTCGGCGTTCAGCACCATGCCACCGTTGCCGCGAAAAATTCGCGCCTTGGCGGCGACGTATTCATCGATATCGGCGTAACGATCCATGTGGTCTGGCGTGATATTAAGAACCGTGGCGGCGCGCGCATTCAAACTGAAAGTGGTTTCCAATTGAAAGCTCGACAGCTCCAGCACATAAACGTCCGGTTCGTTTTTTTCCAGCAGCGACAAGGCGGGCACGCCGATGTTTCCACCGACCGCGGTTTCTAATCCTGCCGCTTGGCACATGGCGCCAGTCAACGCGGTCACGGTGCTTTTTCCATTGGCGCCAGTGATGGCGACAATTGGCGCGCGCGCGGCGCGCGCGAATAGTTCGATATCACCGATAGCGTCGACGCCTTCATGAATTGCGCGCGCGATTTCCGTTTCCTTGATAGAAACTCCAGGACTCACGACCAGCAAGCCAGGATTGTTGAACAACGCCGCGGGCAAACCACCCGTATGCACGGGCACACGTGGGAATTCGCGCTTGAACTCAGCGAGCTGCGGCGGTTGCGCGCGCGTATCCACCACATTCACGTCATAACCCCGCGCCGCCAAATAACGCACGCAAGAAAGACCCGTGAGACCCAGGCCCACTACCAGCGCACGTTTTGCTTGCGGTTTTTTCATCACTGCTGCCATTGCCTTATGCAATTTAATTTTTACCGTATCTTTAATGTCGCCAAGCCGATCAGAACCAATATCAGCGAGATGATCCAAAAGCGCACGATCACGCGCGGCTCCGGCCAACCTTTCAATTCAAAATGATGATGCAAGGGCGCCATGCGGAAGATGCGCTTGCCGGTGAGCTTGAACGACGCCACTTGCAACATCACCGACACCGTCTCCATGACGAATATGCCGCCCATGATGAACAGCACGATTTCTTGGCGCACCACCACGGCGATAGCGCCGAGCGCGGCGCCGAGCGCGAGCGCGCCGATGTCGCCCATGAATACCATGGCGGGATAAGTGTTGAACCACAGGAAACCAAGTCCAGCGCCGACGATGGCGCCACAAAAAATCAGCATCTCGCCCGCGCCCGGAACATAGGGGAAACCAAGGTACACGGAAAATTTAAGATGGCCCATGACATACGCGAAGACGCCAAGCGCGCCCGCGACCATGACCGTGGGCATGATAGCCAAGCCATCGAGGCCGTCGGTGAGATTCACCGCGTTGCTGGAACCAACGATGACAAAATACGCCAGCAGAATGTACACCGGGCCGAGTGGAATGATGATGTTCTTGAACACCGGAACGATCAGCGCCGTCTCGGCTCCAGTCTTGGCGGTGTAATAAAGAAATAACGCGGTCGTCAACGCCGCTAGCGACTGCCAAAAAAACTTGGCCTTGGCGCCGATGCCTTTGGGATCTTTATTAATGATTTTTTTGTAATCGTCGATCCAGCCGATGGCACCGAAAGCGGCGGTGGTGAACAACACCGCCCACACGAAACGATTGGACAAATCGGCCCACAACAAAGTGGAAACAAAGATTGCGATCAAGATCAGCGCGCCGCCCATGGTCGGCGTGCCAGCCTTGGACAAATGACTTTGCGGCCCGTCCTTGCGCACCGTTTGTCCCAGCTGCCGAAAACCCAAATGGCGGATGGTCATCGGCCCGATCCAAAAACTAATTATCAGCGCTGTTAATACACCGAGAATTCCACGCAAAGTAATATAGTGGAACACGTTGAAAAACGAGAAGTGCCGCGTCAAGCTTTCGAAAAGATAAAACAACACTTAACGGCCCCTCGCGCTTTCCGCCGCCGGCGATTTTTTGGCAATGCCCAGAACGATTTTTTCCATGCGCATGACGCGCGAACCTTTGACCAGCACCGTCATCTCGGCATGCATGCAATCTTGCAAGGCTTCGATCAAGGCTTCGTGCTTGTCGAAATGGCGCGCGCCCTTGCCGAAGGCGGCCACCGCCACACGGCTCAATTCGCCGATGGCGAACAGGCGCTGAATGCCGATGCGTTTGGCCAAATCGCCTACACGATAATGAATATCGGCCGCGGATTGCCCCAACTCCGCCATGTCGCCCATGACCAGCACGCGTTCGCCGCTAAACTCTTTCAGCACCTGCATGCCCGCCGCGAGCGAAGCGGGATTGGCGTTATAGGTGTCGTCAATCACGCGTGCGCCGCTAATGCCTGGCTTGACTTCGAGTCGCCCTGAAACCGTTTTAAGTTTTTCCAATCCATTTTTAACTTGCTCCAACGAAGCGCCAGCGGCGATGGCGGCGCCCGTGGCGGCGAGTGTGTTCATCACGTTATGTCTGCCTAGCAGTGGTACGCGCATGTCGATATCTCCATGAGTGGTGGTTTTTAGATGAATGGCACTGCCTGTGTCCGTGGGCGTGTATTCCGCGCTTACGTCCGCCGGACGGTCTAATCCAAACGTCAGCTGTTTTTTTAACGCCGCGGAAGTTTTCCAGAGTGCAAAATGCGGATCGTCGATGTTGAGCACGGCAATGCCGTCGGCGGCCAAGCCCATGAATATTTCACCCTTGGCACGCGCCACATCTTCCACCGTGCCGACACCAGCGAGATGCGCCTCGGCGGCGTTGGTGATCAAGGCGATGGTCGGGCGCGTGAGGCGCGATAAATATTCGATCTCACCATAATGGTTCATGCCCATCTCGATCACCGCGTAACGATCGCCCGCGCGTAAACGCGACAGCGTCAACGGCACGCCGATGTCGTTGTTTAAATTTCCGCGCGTGACACAGCCGGGTCCGATCTCGCCCAGGATCGCGCCGATCATTTCCTTGACCGTGGTTTTGCCATTGCTGCCGGTTACGGCGATGACGGGAATATCCTTGAACTGATTGCGCCAAAACGCAGCCAGATTTCCCAGCCCCAAGCGCGTGTCTGGCACGCGCACATAAGGCAAGGCGGTTTCCATGTCGCGCGACAGCAGAGCGCCCGCGGCGCCCGCGGTGATGGCCTCGGCTAAAAAATTATGTCCGTCGAAGTTTTCACCCTTGATCGCCACGTATAAATCGCCCGGCTGCAAAGTACGCGTGTCGTGGCCGACGCCCGTGAACACGGCATCGCGTCCGATGAGCGGAGATTTCAAGGCGTCGGAGAGAATCGCCAGCGACATCATGCCGCTTCCCCCATCAGTTCGCGTACTGTTTGCCGATCGCTGTAAGGCAAGCGAGCGTCGCCTACTTGCTGATAATCTTCATGGCCTTTGCCAGCGACTAAAACGATGTCATCCGCTTGCGCCTGAGCAATGGCCGTGGCGATGGCATTTTTGCGATCGCGCACAATTTTGGGAGAGGCGCTCATGCCGCCGAGAATTTCGGCGATGATGGCGTCGCCCGACTCGTGACGCGGGTTGTCGTCGGTGAGCACCACTTCGTCCGCGAGCCGTTGCGCGATCGCACCCATCATCGGCCGTTTGCCGCGATCGCGATCGCCACCGCAACCGAATACGCACCACAATTTTCCGCGCGTGTGCTCGCGCAAGGCCGATAAAATATTTTCCAGCGCGTCCGGCGTGTGTGCGTAATCCACCACCACCAGCGGTAAACCTTTGACGCCGCCAAAACGCTCGGCGCGCCCGGAGGGCGCGCGCGCGGGAGCCAGCCGCGCCACGGCGTCATCCAATTTGATGCCCAGAGCGAGTAGCGTCGTCAATACCGCCAACAAGTTGTAAACGTTGAAACGGCCGATGAGCGAACTATGTAACTCTGCTTCGCCGTAGGGCGTTTTGATGCTAAGCGACAAGCCCGCGGCCGATGCTTGTATACGTCGCGCGCGCACGTCGCCGCTGTCGATGCCATAGCTGAGCGCGGCGACGCCATCACCAATACTTGCTAACAAGCTACGCCCAAAAGCATCGTCATGGTTGATGACGGCGTATTTCAATCCTTCCATGGCGAATAATTCGGCCTTGGCCATCCCGTAGGTCACCATGTCGCCGTGATAATCCAGATGATCGCGCGTGAGATTGGTAAATACCGCGACATCAAATTTCACCGCGTTCACGCGTCCTTGCTCCAAGGCGTGCGATGAAACCTCCATCGACACATGGGTTGCGCCTTCATCGAGGAATTCCGAAAGCAAGCGCTGCACGCTAAGCGCATCGGGCGTGGTGTGTTGCGTGGTCTTGAGCGCGTTGTAAAAACCGTGACCTAAGGTGCCGATGATCGCGCAGTGTTTTGGCGGCAAGTCCAAGGCTTGCGCCAACAATTGCGTGCAAGTGGTTTTACCGTTGGTGCCCGTCACGCCGATGACGACTAAACGTTGCGAAGGAGCGCCATAAAAACGAGCGGCGATAATGCCGAGCTTGTGACGCAAATCGTTCACTGCAAAAATCGGCACAGCTGCGCGCGCTGGCGTGGAAACATCGTCGGTTTCATAAACAACCGCCGCGGCTCCCGCGGCCACGGCGTCGCCGATAAATTCGCGTCCATCCACCAGCATTCCAGGCAACGCTAAAAATAAATCGCCGTGTTGCACGCGGCGGCTGTCCATTTGCAAACCGCGGATCTCGCGATTGGTCACGCCGGGCACGGGCACGATATCCGCGAGCAGCTCGCGCAATTGACGCATGGGATTAGGCGGCATTATGGTGTCACCTGTTCGCTTTTCACGGTCATGAGACGCGGCGATTGGCGCGGGGCGTCCGGAGCGATATCCAACACGCGCAAAGCGCCAGTCATCACGCGACCGAATACAGGTGCGGCAATTTCGCCGCCTAAATAACCGCCGCGCGTGGGTTCGTCGACCGTCACCACCATCACCAAACGCGGCGCGGTGGCGGGGGCGAATCCAGCGAACCAAGCGACGTATTTATCTTCGGAGTAACCGCTGGCGGTCAACTTGCGCACGGTTCCAGTCTTGCCCGCGACGCGATAATCCGCGACTTGCGCGGCACGGCCCGTGCCCGCGCTGCTAACGGCTAGTTCCAGCATCGACTGAATGCGTCTGGCGGTGGTGACCGACATAACGCGTTCGCCTTGAGGCGGGCTCGACAAATGTTCCAGCGTCAATGGCAAGGCTTCACCGTCATTGGCCAAGACAAGATAGGCGCGCGCTAACTGCAGCGGCGTGACCGATATGCCATAGCCAAATGAAATGCTCGCTTGCTCGACAGGCACCCAACTGGCGGGAGGATTCAACAAACCGGGTACTTCGCCCGGTAGCTGCACGCCCGTCGGCTGACCGAAACCCACGTGGCGCAACATTTCCCACATGGTGTTTTTATTCAGCGCTAGAGCGATTTTCGAAGCACCGACGTTACTCGATTTCTCAATCACGCCCGCCACGGTCAACACACCGTAGTTATGCACGTCGTGAATCGTGCGATCGCCGATGCGGATGGTGCCTGGCGTGGTATCGATCACCGTGCCTGGCGCGAACTTGCCGCTTTCGAGCGCGCACGCAACGGTAAAAGGTTTCAAGGTGGAACCCGGTTCGAATAAATCCGTCACCGCGCGATTACGAAACATGCCGCTGCGCAAACCCGCACGATTGTTGGGATTGAAATCCGGCTCGTTGACCAAGGCCAGGACTTCGCCCGTATGCGCATCGATTACCATGGCGCTACCCGATTTGGCGCTGTGTTCCGTCACCGCCGCTTTCAATTCGCGATAAGCGAGATATTGAATACGCCGATCGATGGATAACACCAAGTCCTTGCCTGGCTTCGGCAACACCACGCTCTCGGTCAACTCGACGGCGTTGCCCTGCAGATCGCGCAACAAACGTTTGGCGCCTGGAATGGCGCGCAGCGTCGAATTGCTCGCCAGCTCCACGCCTTCCTGACCTTGATCGTCGATGTTGGTAAAACCAAGAATATGGCCCGCGACTGGGCCCAACGGATAATAACGGCGATATTCACGCGTCAGCGCCACGCTCGGAATTTTAAGCGCCATGACCTTCTCGGCGACATCGGGCGACACATGACGCTTGAGAAACATAAATTCGCGCTCGTTGTGCTTGCTGATGAGTTGCGCGATATCGCGCGGGCTCATGCCCAGCAAGGCCGCCAAACGCGGCCAGTTTTTACGTTCTTGCGCCAGCATATCGGGATTGGCCCACACCGAATCCACGGGCGTGCTGACCGCGAGCGGCGCGCCGTTGCGGTCGAGAATCATGCCGCGATGCGAATTATCCTTGACCAGCCGCGAATGCCGCGCGTTGCCCTGGTTTTGCAAAAAATCGGAATTAAATACTTGCAGGTAAGCGGCGCGCACCGCCAATAACACCAAACCGCAAAGAAAAAAAGATTGAACGATAAGATTGCGCACTGGGTAGCGAGTTTTGCCGTGACGACTCATGGCGCCCCGCTGGTGTTAACGCGCACGATGCGAATGTTCGCCGTCTCGGGCGTGTTCATGCCTAAACGCGCACGCGCCATGGCTTCCACGCGCCGATGCTGCGACCAAGTCGCTTCTTCAAGCAATAATTTTCCCCATTCGATATTGAGCGCATCGCGTTCCGCCTGACGCGCTTGCAGCTCGGCAAACAGTTGACGGCTTTGGTGCCGCGTTTGCACTACCACTATCGAAATGATCATCACGATGGCTAGCAGGATTAACACGCGCTTAGACATGAGCCACCTTGGTGCGCTCAATCACACGCAATACTGCACTGCGCGCGCGCGGATTGCGTCGAGCCTCGGCCAAACTGGCGCGTATAGTTTTGCCAATGACTTTGATGCGCGGATGAAAATAATCGTGGCGCACTGGAAAATCCGGTGGCAGCTCCTCGCCTTTGGCTTCGGCGCGGAAAAAATGTTTTACGATTCTATCTTCGAGCGAATGAAAACTGATTACCGCCAGGCGCCCATTGGGCGCTAGTAGATCGATGGCTTGCGGCAGCACTTCTTTTAATTCTTCGAGTTCGCGATTAATGTAAATGCGAATCGCTTGAAACGTGCGTGTCGCTGGATTTTTTCCGGCCTCGCGTGTCGGCACCGCGCCCGCGACAATTTCGCTGAGCCGTTGCGTGGTTAAAATCGGTTCTACTTCGCGCTCGCGCACAATGCCACGGGCAATGCGCTTGGCGAAACGTTCTTCGCCGTATTCGCGTATCACGCGCATGATGTCACCTTCCGCTGCGCGATTAATCCATGTAGCGGCGGATTCACCGACACTGGGATCCATGCGCATGTCCAAGGGACCGGGCGAGCGAAAACTGAAACCGCGCGCGGCGTCGTCCAACTGCGGCGATGACACGCCAAGATCGAATAGAATGCCATGAATTTTTCCACTAAGGCCCGCGGCATCAACGCTATGACGCAAAGCGGAAAACGGTGCTTGGGTAATATGCACGCGCGCGTCCGTGGAAAAATTACGCCGCGCGTGTTCACATGCTTGCGGATCTCTATCGAACACCAGCAACCGTCCATCTTCATCCAGCCGTTGCAAAATTTCTCGCGCATGACCGCCGCGCCCATACGTGGCATCGATGTAGACACCGTCTTTCTTTACCTGCAATGCTTGCAATGCCTCCTCCAGCAGTACGGGTACATGATGGTGTTCATTCACGCGCTTCCCTACAACGAAAGCGATTCAAGATCGGGCGGCAACTTGTCGTCTTCCTTGCCTTCGCCTTCTAGCCATTCGGAGCGGCGCGCATTCCATGCCGTTTCATCCCAAATTTCAAATTTGTTTCCCTGGCCGATCAACACCACATCTTTGTTGAGCCCAGCGAATTCACGCAGCGGTGGCGCTAATAAGATGCGGCCATTGCCATCGAGCTCGCATTCCGTCGCATGACCCACCAACAGGCGCTGCAACTTGCGCGTCTGTTTGTTGAAGCTCGAGAGCTTCATGATCTTGCGTTCGATTTCTTCCCATTCCGGCTGCGGATACAAAAGCAGGCAATGATCGCGATCCACGGTCAGCACCATCTGACCGCTGCATTGGCGCGTTAGCTGCTCGCGATAGCGCGTCGGGATCGCCATGCGTCCCTTGCTATCCAGTGCTAATGCATTGACACCACGAAACATTTTTCCCCGCTTTTTCCCGCTCTATTCCACAAAAAACCACATTTACCCACTTAATGACACTATAGATAGCCGTTAGCTAGGGTGTCAAGCAAAAACTGCGAGTTTTGTGAAATTTCTTCTTTTTAGGACAGCAGCTTAGGAAGTACAGCGGGAACAGAGAGGGCAGAAATGCGGACAACTCGAATTTTACTCAAAATTTAACAGATTTGTATGCTTAAACTAGACTAAAATATGTAAATAAAACATAAAATTAAGAAGTGAAGTTAAAGATAAAAAAGGAGTCGGCCGATAAGCCGGGTTCTGTCGTGGACAGCCATTCATCTGGGACATGTATTGCTACACGCCTCAAGCAGCCTACCCGGGAACGGTACGGGCCGCACCATTGTTCCCCTATTTGGCCTTACTCCGAGTGGGGCTTGCCATGCCGCGGAATGTTGCCACCCGCGCGGTGCGCTCTTACCGCACCATTTCACCCTTACCGGCCTCACTGAAGTTAATCAGATCGGCTGAGGCGGTTTATTTTCTGTGGCGCTTTCCATCGGCTCGCGCCGCCCAGGCGTTACCTGGCACTCTGCCCTATGGAGCCCGGACTTTCCTCTACTCGGCCACGCGAACGTGGTCAGGCAGCGGCTGTCTGGCCAACTCCGCGAACGATTATATCAGTGACGGCTCAGATTAGTTCGGAAACAATTCGAAATTGGCGGCGGAAACGGCGTTCTTGCCCTTATATTTTGCTTGAAACAAGGCGCGATCGGCGCGCAAAAGCAAACTTTCCATATCCTCGCTGGCTTCTAGGCTGGCAACGCCGATGCTGACGGTGGAATAAATTTTTGCACCGTTATAAACGACAGGAGAATTGGCAATAATTTGGCGCAAACGACCTGCGAACTCACAGGCGTGTTCGGGGCCAGCTTTGGGCAGAACGATAATAAACTCATCACCGCCATAACGGGCAAAATGATCGATGCTGCGACAATGTCGCTGACACAGCGCGGCGAATTGTTGCAATACTTTATCGCCGCCCGCGTGGCCGTGGGTGTCGTTAACCTTCTTGAAGGAATCAAGATCGAGCAAGGCAATGGAAAGCGAATACCCCTGTTGTCGCGATTTCAGGCATTCCGCTTGCGCTAATTGCAAAATCCGACGTCGATTATAAACCTGGGTTAGCTCATCTATGGTTGAAAGCCGGTGTAATTGACGCTCGCTAAAATCTAATTTTTTTAACATGGACAATAAAGTATAAGAAAAAAGTGGCGCAATCAGGCCAGGCGCCACGATAGCGACCAATAAGTTAGGAGGCCGCTGCATCTGTATCGAAATAACATAGGTGATGGCAAGGGAAAGCAATATAGAAGCAAGCGTGATAAACACACAAACCCAAACCACGCTGACCTTGCTGATAAAAAATCGCAACATATTTTTTTATCGTAACTTTATTAAACTTACCGCGTTTAATCTTAAATGGTCATGTTTGAACGGCCATCATACCTGTTGCAATCAAGGTTCTTGATCATGCGTGAATTCTTTTATTACGTAGTCTTATTTACGTAAACCCACTGGTTAACGCGACAGGCATAGGCAATCCATTCCAATATTAAAACCAACGGATATTCGCGGGGAATGCGAAACATTGCGCGTCACCTCGTGCACCACGGATGGACGAAAAAACACGAATAGGCCTGGAAAGGGAGAAATTTCGACACGATGCATTTCCTCTATCAACACTAAATCCCCGCCATAGGGCGGCGCATCGATGTAATACGCGCCAGAGAGTAATTCATCGCCCGCATCGTGCGCATGCGCGTGAGTGATGTCATCAGGCTGCATAATGTTCAGCCACCACCCCATGCGCAGCGTTTCGGGCTTGCGGGCCAAGATTCGTGCAGCTTGCTGGATGGCCACGTCCACCAGCACGCCCATCTCTGGCAAATTTTTTAGCGCGACATAGATATTTTCATAGCGTCCGCCGAGATAATGATTTCGCTGGATGATGTCTTGTTCCGTAAGCTGCGTTATTCGCGCGCTCAGCCGCGCGTTCAACGCCAAGCACGCTTGGCATTCGTACGTCTCATGCCATATCAAATGAGCATTATTTTTTTGGCTTGGCGTGGGCACCGAAGAGTTCATCGAGCTTGTCTCGCGTCGCATCTGATTTACTGGCGGAATCCGCCGCGCCACCAAACAAGGCGTCGACCCGTGCTTTGGCGGTCTGATTTTTTTCCGAATGAGGCGGCACATGCGCATGAGCACGGGCTTTAAACCAATCGCAAAAATTGGCGTATTCTTTATCACGCACCTCTTCGGCGCGCTCTTCACGGCATTTGGAGGTAAGTTTAGGATCGTAAAACTGACACATGCGACAGACATGCAAATACGCGCGGCATTTCGGACATTCGGCCAAGCGGCTCAAGGGTTGCGGCAATTCCGTCAGCGAAGCGCCGCATTTCCAACAATCGAGATTCTCGCGCATGCTACTATTTCCAGGACAATTCAATTATTACTATAAATGGCTCAGCCCCAAACTGTCATCTCGACTCGCTCCCGCCAATGTCTCAAGAAAAAAATATAGCCGCCTGTTTTGATTTAGGCGGCAACATCTTGGATATCCGCGCCTATGGTCATGGGCTGATCAACGACACTTTTATCGTATCCATCGACAACGGCCGCAAAGCCATCTTACAGCGCCTCAACAGCCATGTGTTTGTCCGGCCTGAGTTGATCATGAAAAATTTACGGACGTTCATGAATCATGTGCAACAACATCCATACCCGATGAGTCCTAGCGGCCGCGAACTACGTTTAGCGGAAATACTCACCACCCGCGACGGAAAATATTTGGTGAACAACGATAAAAATGAATATTGGCGGGCGCTGGGCTTTATCGAAGATACCTGCAGCTTCGATACTATCGTTGATACTACCCAAGCCGAAGAAGTGGGATTTGCCTTAGGACGCTTTCATGCTTTGGCGCATGATCTTGATCCCTTTTTATTGCACGAAACTCTATCGGGTTTTCATAACACCGTTGGTTATTTTAAAAAATTTAAACAAGCGGCGATCGCATCAACCCCCGTCAGCGACAACTTCGAACTGAATCAATGCCTATCCTTCGCACTCGAGCGAGAAAATTTGGCGCAGACGCTGGAAATAGCGAAAAGCAAAGGCTTGCTCAAGCCGCGGGCGATTCATGGCGATACCAAACTCAATAATTTTCTTTTCGATGTTCACACAAAACGCGCGGTAAGCCTCATCGATCTCGACACCGTGCAAGCAGGCTTGATCCACTATGACATCGGCGATTGTCTGCGCTCTTGCGCCAATCGCGCTGGCGAATCACCCAAAAATATCGCCGACGTGTATTTTGATCTGGACATCTGCCGCGCGCTGCTTAAGTCTTACTTAGTCGAAACCAAAAACTTTCTGACTAAGAATGATTTCGAATATTTATATGAAGCGATTCGGCTTATTCCCTTCGAGCTGGGCTTGCGCTTTCTCACCGACCATTTGCAAAACGATCATTACTTCAAGATCGAATGGCCCGGGCAAAATCTATATCGCGCTCGAGTACAATTTCATTTGACCGCAAGCATCGAGAAACTTGAAAACCAAATAAAAACCTACATTACCGAGCTCACCTCAACTGCCTAAGCGCTGCAAAGTTTTGAGATCGTCGATTATTTCTTGCGCGTGCGTTTCGGGCCGCACCTCGCGGTAGATTCTGACAATCTTGCCTTGCGGATCGACGATAAAACTATGACGGCGGGCAAAACGAATAAACGCCAAGGACCAAAGCGCGTCATATTGCTTGGCCACCGCGCCATCGGTGTCGGCTAGCAAGGGAAACGGTAAATTATATTTTTTGGCAAACTGTGCGTGGCTATCTTGATTGTCTACGCTGACGCCTAAAATTTCCCCGCCCAGTTTCTTTATGCCCGCGAAACCATCGCGAAACTGGCAAGCCTCTTTGGTGCAACCTGGCGTGTCGTCCTTGGGATAAAAATAAAGCACCAGCCAATGGCCGCGATAAGCCGATAATTTTTGCAACTTGCCATGTTGATCCATTAACGCAAAATCAGGCGCCATCTGATTTAGCTGCACGCTCTCCTCCTCGGCTAAAACATAAGAATTCATAAGCATGATACCAAGCAGGCTCAGCCAGGTATTTCGCCAGGAAAGGACATGGTTCTTCATAGGCATTCTCCAGTATTTTACGGATTAATACCGTCAGCACGGCTTAGCGCCTCTAAATTATGGGCGTATAGGCACATATTGGTTGATCTCGATAGCGCGCAGAGGGCAAAATGCGCCCCTTCGTTGCGGCTGCGGCCAGCCAGCTTAAGCCCGGCTCAAGACTTTAAACCCTATTTGGCTTAATTAAGAGAGGAAAAAATCGATGAAGTTGATTCTGTTAGGCGCCCCCGGCGCGGGCAAAGGTACTGTCGCCAAGCAACTCACGCAACTCGACGGCTCGGTGCAAATTTCCACCGGCGACATTTTACGCGGCGCGGTGCAAGCCGGCAGCGAACTCGGCAAGCAAGCCAAGGCTTACATGGACCGCGGCGATCTGGTGCCCGATGCCTTGATCATGGGCATCATGGAAAAACGTCTGCAAGAACCCGATTGCAAAAAAGGTTTTTTGCTCGATGGCTTCCCGCGCACGATTCCGCAAGCTGAGGACTTGAAAAAGCTCCTGGTTAAACTCGGCATCAAGCTCGACATGGCGGTGAACATCGACGTGCCGCGCAACGTCATCCTCGATCGCCTCACCACGCGCCGCACCTGCTCGAACGCCAAGTGCCAAGCGATTTATAACGTCAAAAGCATGCCACCGAAAAAAGCGGGCATCTGCGATAAGTGCGGCAGCCCCATCGTGCAGCGTGAAGACGAGACCGAAGCCGCCATCAGCCATCGGCTCGATACTTATAATAAGAAGACCGCGCCTTTGATTGGTTTCTATGAAAAAGAAGGCATGTTGCTTACGGTTAGCGCGACGTCGAGCGAAGCTGTGATCGATGCGATTAAGAAAAAATTGGTGAAGTAAGCGCTGAAAACAGCGGCCGACGAGCTGCCATCTGTATGGTAATCGTCGGTCTTTTTTTCTAGCTGAACAAATAGAAATTAACCTTAAACGCAAAGGCACGACATCGACTTCTTTACGTGTACTGTTAATCTAGGTAAAAATCTCCCAGCATGCGACGTGTTAGTCATGGGAAATCTAAGCTGGTCCGATTTCGCCTACGCATCACTCAGGGCGATACCGTAGTCATTGGTCCGGGTAAAATCGCTCTGCTAGAAGCTATCATCGATGCTGGGTCGATCACCTTAGCAGCGCGCCAACTGGGTATGTCGTATCGCCGCGCCTGGTTATTGATCGACGAAATGAACCGCTGTCTGAGATCGCCTGCCGTCGAGACCGCTATCGGTGGTAAACGCGGGGGTGGAACGGTCGTCACTGTCGTGGGACAAGAGATTATCCGGCTTTACCGCCAGATTGAATGCAAAGCCGCCCGCGCCGCGGCCCAAGACATCGACGCGCTGACCCATTTAATTCCTAATCACTGACCCAACCATCATCAAGTTGGCTGCTGACAAGCGTTATATATGACAGTATATTTCGATCCATCTCTCCATTTTCACCATAGGAAACCATGACTAAACATTTCTCGATGCTTTTTTATTTTTGTACGTTGCTTTTAATCTCTCCGAACCCTGCCTCGGCCCAGGACAATGTCACCGTCTACGCCGCCGCCAGTGTCAAAGACGCACTGGATGAAATCAGCGCGGCTTATGAGAAAACCAAAGGAACAAAAATAATCGCTTCGTATGGCGCGACTTCGGCCTTGGCAAAACAGATCGAGAACGGGGCGCCTGCGGATATATTTATTTCCGCCGACAGCGATTGGATGGATTACGTCGAAACCCGCAAGATTATTAAACCAAACAGTCGGCATAATTTATTGACCAATCGACTGGTGCTAATCGCACCGAACACTAGCACGGTGAAGCTAGCCATAACACGCGATTTTCCTTTAGCGAAACTTCTCGCAGACGATCGTCTCGCTATCGCGGATCCAAGCGCTGTACCAGCGGGAAAATATGCCAAGACGTCATTGGAAAATCTTGGAGTATGGAAAGACGTACAATCCAAAATCGCACCGATGGAAAACGTACGCGCGGCTTTGGCATTGGTGTCTCGTGGCGAAGCACCGTTCGGCATTGTTTATCGCACGGATGCTTTAGCCGACAAAAAAGTACGCATCGTCGCTGAGTTTCCAGCGAATACTCATGCGCCTATCGTTTATCCGGTAGCGCTCATGAATACTAGTCAAAGCACAGCCGCGGCCGATTTTCTCAACTATCTGACTTCTTCCGCCGCGCGTGCCGTATTCGAGAAGTACGGTTTCTAATACGCGTTCCTTAACATACTTATGCTGACACCCGAAGAGTGGATCGCTCTCAACCTCAGCTTACGTGTAGCGCTGTGGAGTGTCGCTATTAGTTTGCCGTTTGCGATTGCAGTAGCATTTGTACTGGCGCGCAAACAATTTCCAGGAAAAATATTATTCGATGCACTGGTGCATTTGCCGCTGGTGTTACCGCCCGTAGTCGTTGGTTATTTTTTGCTGATCGTCTTCGGCAAGCATGGACCTATTGGTGCCATACTACAACACTGGTTCGACGTCGTTGTGGCATTTCGCTGGACTGGCGCCGCGCTAGCCGCCGCAGTCATGGGTTTTCCGTTGATGGTACGCGCGATCCGATTGTCGCTCGAGGCCATTGATCGGCAATTGGAATCAGCCGCGGCCACATTGGGTGCCAACAAAATTTCAGTATTTTTGACTATTACCTTGCCACTGGCCTTACCAGGAATTATCACTGGCACGCTGCTTTCTTTCGCGCGCAGCCTCGGTGAATTCGGCGCGACTATTACCTTCGTCTCGAATATTCCTGGCGAGACGCGCACACTGCCGCTCGCCATCTATACCTTTACTCAAGTTCCTGGCGGCGATGCGCAGGCCTGGCGTTTGAGTATGCTTGCCATCGGTTTGTCATTGGCGGCCTTGATAGTGTCTGAAATATTGGTGCGCCGCGCTACAGCGCGCATGCAGGGTCACAGTGCTTGAGGTTGACGTAGAACATAAGCTGGGGCGCTTCGAGTTGCGCATGCGTTTCACCAGCCATGCGCGTATTACCGCGCTCTTCGGTCGTTCCGGTTCCGGGAAAAGCTCGCTTATTAATATCGTTGCCGGTTTGATCCGGCCTGCGCGCGGCCGTGTGATTATCGACGGTGAAACGCTATTCGACAGCGAACGGCGAATTAATATTTCACCGTCTCGCCGCCGTATCGGTTATGTTTTTCAAGAAGGCCGGCTGTTTCCGCATTTGAATGTGCGGCAAAATCTGGCATACGGACGTTTCTTCACCTGCGCCACCAAGCGCCCTCATGAGTTCGATTCTATCGTCGATCTATTGGGCCTCGGCCCGCTGCTTCAGCGTCATCCGGGGGCGTTGTCCGGTGGAGAAAAACAGCGCGTAGCGATTGGTCGCGCGTTGCTGTCGAATCCGCGCGTATTGCTCATGGACGAACCGCTGGCGTCATTGGATAACGCGCGTAAATTGGAAATTCTACGTTATGTCGAAACATTGCGCGATGAATTTAAGATTCCCATCGTATACGTAAGTCACGCCATACAAGAAATCGTGCGGCTGGCGGAAACCGTGGCGATGGTGCATGAAGGGCAAATTGTCGCTACCGGTACGGCCAGCGAAGTGCTGGGTGGCACGGGCTTTGAAACCGCTCTCGATTCATCCGAGGTCGGCGCCGTTATCGAAACGCGGGTGACAGCGTATGACAATGTGCACGACATCAGCACACTGCGCTTTGACAGCGGAGAGTTATTCGTCACGAGTTTGGATACGTCACTCGGTACTTGCGTGCGCGTTTATATACGCGCACGCGACGTGGCTTTGGCTCTGGAAGCTCCCGCGCGCACCAGTCTGCTTAACATATTGCAGGGGCACATAGATCGCATCGACGATCAAACCGCGCATCCCACTGTCGATGTGCATGTGCGTATCGGTCAAGCGCATTTAACCGCGCGCATCACCCGCCGCTCGCGTGACCAACTAGGCTTGCACATCGGTCAGAGCGTCTACGCTTTGGTCAAGGCAGTCGCGCTTAATCGATCCAATTAAGCTGCACTGGTTCTTATTAGCTCAAAGATTCGACGCTATAACGTACCCACAAGCGATGCTCCGCACCTGGTGCAATCGTTACCACGTCATCGGCGGCATTGGTGCTCTCGACGCAAACCATATTAAGGTAACCGTTCTCGCCCAAGTCGCCCATCTTGGCGGCTTTCTCGATCCACGGATTCCATACCACGGTTGAACGACTACCGCGCTTGGCGATGCGTAGACGGCGCTGGAAGCCCGGATCGTCGATCAAACAATCGGCAGTGGAATCGAGATAAATGCGATCGACTTCGGCGTTGATCGTCACTGGACCGGATTGCTGCTTGCGCTTGCCGCCGTCGACCTTATCCAGATACGGGCAAGCATCCAAACCGTGGATGGAAATTTTGCGCGCGTCGCTTACTTCAAAATAAGTATGCAAGGCATCGCCAATGGTAATGGCACTGTTACTTAAATTGCGCGTTGCCAACTCGATCTCTAATTCGCTTCCAATGGTCATGCGACATTCCAACGGCGTGGCATACGGCCATTGCGCGCGCGTGGCGTCATTGGCGATTAAACGAAACATCAGGCGCGTGGAACCGGTTGACAAAGCTTCAACGCTGATCGCTTCCCACAACACCGTGCGCGCAAATCCGTGCGCGGGAAACGCCGCCTCCGAGACGTGCGGTCCAAACCACGGCCAACATATCGGCACGCCGCCGCGAATCGATTTTCCGGGCACAAATTTGGCGGCGCGAGAAAGCCATATCACCGGTTTTTGGCCGCGCGGCGTCCACGTCATGAGATGCGCGCCCTGCAAGGCGATCGTCGCCGACGCCTGGGCATTGGTGACCTCGACAACCGCCAATCCACCCGCTCCCGCCTTAAAAAGCACTTGGCCAGGAATACCCAAGCGCGCGTTTACTGCTGAAAAATCAGCCATCAGAATCCTCGCAGGATTGTTTACAGTTAAATGGAAATTACCGATTAAACACACGCATTGTAAACGGCTTTGGCGCTTAAGCCAAAACCACGCGCATGCCAGCACACGCCACGAACAGGCGTGGAGAAAATTTTTCTATTTCATTTAAGCGTTGACGGTTTCGTGCTCGGATTCCACATGCAAAATAGAATTGTGCCCACCCGAAAGATTCGACACTTGCTCAGGGTTTGAGGGGTCTTCTTGCCACGCGCCATCGACAATAAGGCGGTATTGATAAACGCCTGGCGTTAACAGGATTATTTTTTCCAATACACCGTTCACGATCTGGGTGACGACATCCTTATCCGGCTTCCAATCGTTGAAATTACCCGCGAGCTGCACATGCTTACCCGCTAAATCGTAAAATCGCAGCGTCACTTTCTTGCGCGGGCCATTTTCGATCAGGCGCTCGCGAGCCTGATCGAAAGCTTGAATCATGGCGTTCATGTGCGATGCATTTTCGCCCGCGTCTTGCGCCACGGCATCGACATGCAGACAGGACGTTAACTCCTCGGCTAAACGGCTATACTGCGTCGCCGCTACCGAGTCCGGATCGTACTCGATAATGGAAAGTCCTTTTTGCACCGCTTCCTTTAAGCGCACGGTAAATTGCACCATGACTGGCACGACGTCGTCGGCGAAGCGTTCGCCTATCTCGTGCAGAAAATGGCGGCATAAACGCGTGCGGCTATCGACCAGCGTCGGCAACACGCGAATCGCGATATCGCGCGTATAACGTTCGCGCAACAGGGCAACGGTTTGATACATTTGATCGACGCCATGCAAACCGAACAGGCTCATTTCAATCGGTATCAGCACTAAATCCGCCACCGTCAACGCATTCAACGTCAACAAGCCCATCGATGGCGGACAATCCACCACGACATAATCATAACGGTGGTACAAAGGCGCGAGATGTTTTTCAAGCTGGCGATCGCGTTGATCGAGGCGCACTGGCAGATGTTCCGCCGCCGCCAGCGTCCTGGTCGCGGGCACCACGTCCACGCCGTTAAACACATTGGGTAAAATAATATTTTCCAACTTCACTTCACCGGTGAAAACATCGTATAAATCGCGCGCGTCTTCCTGATAAATCCCAAATCCCAAGGAAGAGTGAGCTTGTGGATCGAGATCCAACAGCAACACGCGTTTTTCCTTTTTTCCTAAACAGGCGGCAAGATTGATAGCGGTGGTGGTTTTTCCACATCCGCCTTTCTGATTGGCAATGGCAATAATTTTCATAGTGCTTCACCTCCAATATGCGGACAAATAAAAAAGGGCGGTGATCCGCCCTTTCGGTTTCCGCCCAGGTTTTCCCTGGCAAGGCCAGGTTAAAACAAATGGCGGTTCGATTTGATGCAACAGTCGACGAAACAGCATGCCCCTTGCAAAATCCTGGTGAAACGGGTGGCCTAGCAAAAACGAGCGGGAGGAACCACGACGCACACGATGTGGCTCTGCAATGCGCGCAAATAATACGCTCGATGATTCGAATAATTTTACCAGCGGGAAAACTAACTGCAGTGAACGAAAGAAATACCGCTCTGATGAAAAGCTCGACGTTACTGCTTGAATTAGGCCGCGGCGAATAAAAAACCTTCCCATCTCGCCGGGTGCATCGGTAACAGAAATTTTTGCAAACCCATCTTGGTCAATCCGTCGAACCTCCAAGGGTGCAAGTGGCCAGAAGTGTAAAAGCCTAAGAAAAAATGTCAAGAAATAACAAGTGGCAAGGCGCGCATCTAAAACAGCGAACCATGTCGCGCGCGAGCGCGTAAAAATTTCATAGAGGCGACGCGGGTTTTTCAACGGTGCTTAACGCACCTATATAAAACCATTGTCCGTCTTCCCTGACGAAACGACTGGTTTCGTGCAAACGTTCGGCTCTGCCTTGGCGCTTATAGCGCGCCACGAACTCGACGATGCCTTCGCGGTCCATTGCGGTGCCCGCTTGCGTGCGCCGCAGCTGCAAGCCGAGCCAGCGCACTTTATCCATATTAAGTTTCAACGGCCGCGTGGACACATGCCAGGTGCGCAGCAAATAATCTTCATGCTGTAAAACATACGCCGAATAACGCGAGCGCGTCAGTTGTTCGGCGGTTTCTGCTTGTTGCCCCGCTTCGATCAGTCGTGCGCAACAATTTTCGTAAGTCTGGCCTGACTCACAGGGACAGGCGTCTTTTTCCTTGGATGCTTTCGTCATGCCGCTGAATTTTCCAGCGTGCCGAGCGGCTCGATGGTAACGGCGACAACATCGCCTTTCCGCAAATATTTAGGCGGATTAAATCCCATGCCAACACCCGCGGGCGTGCCAGTGGAAATAATGTCGCCCGGTTCAAGCGTGATAGTGCGCGAAAGTGTTTCAATCAATGTCGGGATATTGAAAATCAAACTCGCGACCGAGGCATTTTGCCGCAACTCGCCGTTAACGCGCGTTTGCACTTGCAGCTTGGCCACATCGGGCACTTCGTCGACGGTGGCTAGCGTCGGTCCCATCGGGCAGAAGCCATCTAAACTCTTACCGAGAAACCATTGCTGATGCTCGCGCTGCAACACCCGCGAGCTGACATCATTAATAATGGTGTAGCCATAGACATGGCTAAAAGCGTTGGCGCGCGCGATACCGCGTCCGCCGCGGCCGATGACCACCGCCAGCTCGCCTTCGTAATCGACGGAATGCGTCGGATCGAGTCCAACAGGAATCGCCTGCTTCGGTCCAATCACGCTCGAAGTCGCCTTGGTAAAAAAGATCGGCACCTCGGGCAGCGTATTCTTTGCCGCGAAACCAGAACCCGCGGCTTGCAGCTCTTGCACATGATCGCGATAGTTTTTGCCGACACAGAAAATATTGCGCGTCGGCCGCGGTATCGGCGCTGATAACTGTAGCTGCGCGAGAGAAATGCGCGGCGCGGTGGAAAGCGCGCGGCGCGCTTCATTTAAGCCTGTTTCGCCAAGCGCTATAAAGGCCAGCATCTCTTGCGGTAATCCTGGCGCGGCACGCGTCACATCAATCACCTCAGATCGCGCGCGATCGAGCACACCGAAACGGTGTTTACGGTCTTGTAAAAAAGTAACTAGAAACATGTTTTATAAATTTCCTTGGAATCCAAAAAATATCTGGCATGAATGCTTGAACCTAATAAGAATAAATGTTCATAATAAGAAAATTTTTGAAACAAGCCCATGGATGACACACAACTTAGCGTTTGCCTAGAACCGGTTTTCAACAAAACCGATATGGAGCCGACAGCATCGATTGAGCAGCGTCTACATATGGCGGTCGAAAATTGTTATCGCCATGCTGAAAATTATTATCAACGCCGCTTTGAGCGTCCGCGTCTCAGTTTTAAACTTCGCGGCATGGCCGCGGCCACAGCACACGTCGTTCACAATGCGATCCGCTTCAACCGTCTGCTGCTTGAGCAGAATACCGAAGATTTCTTGGTTAACACAGTTCCGCACGAGATCAGCCACTTGATTGCTTATCGTTTGCATGGCCATCGCATCGCGCCTCATGGCGCCGAATGGGCGGCGATCATGCGCCAAGTCTTTGGACTTAAACCGCAGCGCTGCCACCAATACGCTGTCCGTCCTCATTCCAAAATAGCCTACCATTACCGCTGCGCTTGCGCCGATGGGCATGCATTGAGTACGCGCCGCCACCACAATGCCTTGCGCGGACGGCGTTATTATTGTCGGCGTTGCCATCATTTTCTGCAGTATTCGCATAGGGAAAAACCGGCTTAGCATCGCATAGCAAGAATCGGGTTTCGACGGCTCACGCGGTTCTATAACATGCAATATTCCCAATTACGCTCCGGACCATAACGTGGACATCGCTGCCAAATCCAAACAAAACCTAAGCCGCCACCAGATCGAAGCTCGACTCGATTCGTCCGAAAATTACGCTCGCATTGAACGCGCCATTGCTTATCTACAGGCGCGGCAACAGCAACAGCCCGGCCTTGATGAAGTCGCTGCGCACGTGGGCTTAAGTCCATTTCATTTTCAGCGGCTGTTTCTCTCCTGGGCGGGAGTAACGCCGAAAGAATTTTTACAGGCGCTCACGTTGCAGCGCGCTAAATTGTTGCTAAAAGATTCCACGTCTTTATTGGAAACCTCTTGGCAACTCGGTTTGTCCGGGTCTTCGCGCTTGCACGATTTATTTTTGCATATCGAAAAAATAACACCCGGAGAATACAAACAACAAGCGCGCGGGTTAAGCATTCATTGGACCGTGACTGACACGCCGCTGGGCGCGGCGTTGTTCGCCGCCACGGAACGCGGCCTGTGCCAAATCGGATTCGCCGACGATTTGTCTTGCGCGCTTTCCGAGCTAAAAGAAAATTGGCCCGCGGCAAAACTAATCGAATCTCGCGCTCGCGCGCTGCCGTATGCCAAGGAAGTTTTGCGACGCATGCAAGGACTAACGCCGCAAAGTCGATTAGGAATATTAATGAAAGGAAGCGATTTACGTTTAAACGTGTGGCTCGCGCTGCTACGCGTTTCCGCTGGATCGCTGGTGTCGTACGCGCAACTGGCGGCCTTGGCCGGTCATGCCACGGCGGTGCGCGCCGTGGCCAGTTGCGTGGCCGACAATCCCTTGGCGTTTCTCGTGCCCTGCCATCGCGTGATTCGCTCAAGCGGCGTGTTCGGTGAATACCGTTGGGGTCAGGCTCGCAAACAAGCGCTGATCGGTTTGGAACAAGTTAAAGCGATGGGTTAATGCCGCGGAAAATTCCTTCCGCGAATTAATAATGCGGCGGCGGTTTTTCTTCCGACTTGCTGATTACCAGTGAAGGCGCCAGCAGCGTCAAATGAATCTTCAGCGATTCTAGTTCTTTTGACATCCGGTCGATCTGGTTTTGCTGGCGCGTGATGACTTCATTCAGTTCATGAATGGTCTGATCCTGGAACGCCACACGAATTTCTAATTCAGCCAATCGTTTTTCCATTTAGCCGCGCTCTTTCATGTCTAGATTCAATCGTCCGGTGGCCTGCCTATCGTAAATAAGCGCCGCGGATTCGCGCCGCGCGCCTGGCGACAGCATGTGTTCTTGCGATTCACCCAGTGCGATGAGATGCACCACGCGCACGGCTTGCAGACTGAGATAGTCGGCGATCAGCGCGCGATGGCATTGCATCGGATCGCGCTCAGCACAAAGCATCGCGCACACGCCGCGCGCGGCCAACTGTTGCAACTGCGCCGCGCCTTTCTTGAAGGCGTCGGTTTCCATGTAATCGGCAAAACCACGCCGTCCTTCTTCCAAGGCGACATGGGATGAATATGGATGTGGCGCGCGCATGCCGCCTAACTGGCGTCCGGCCCAATGATAAATCATGCCCGCGTTTTCGCAGGCCGCGCGTAAAGCCGCTTCATTGAATTGTGGATGACGCCGCGAATGCGGCTGCGCGCGCACATCGACCAACGTATCGATGTTGGCATGCTTAAGAAGCGCCATCAATTCTTCGAGCTTGCGATTACTATGCCCGACGGTATAGAGCGTGAGAGTATTCATGAATCACAACGGGCAGGTGACGCCCGTACCGCCGTGGCCGCAATAGCCGCGCGGGTTCTTGGCCAAATACTGCTGGTGATAATCTTCGGCATAATAAAATTCGGGCGCATCCACAATTTCAGTGGTGATCGGCGGATAACCGGCTTTCTTGAGCTCCTCCTGATAGCGCGCGAGCGACGCCATCGCCATTTGTTTCTGTGCTTCATTGTACGTATAAACACCAGAACGGTATTGCGTGCCCACGTCGTTGCCCTGGCGCATGCCTTGCGTGGGATTGTGCGCTTCCCAAAATGCCTTGAGTAATTCCTTATAACTAATTTTCCTGGGATCGAACGCCACCAACACCACTTCATTGTGGCCGGTCTTGCCGCTACATACTTCTTCGTAGCTGGGATTGGGCGTGTAACCACCCGCATAACCGACCGCGGTCGTGTACACGCCAGGCAGCTGCCAAAAATATTTCTCCGCGCCCCAGAAACAGCCAAGCCCGAACAAAGCGGTTTCCAAACCAGTGGGATACGGCGGTTCGAGCGCATGGCCGTTGACGAAATGCTGCTTGGGCACCTGCATTCTCTGCGCGCGTCCGGGCAAGGCCTCGGCGGGCGCGGGCATTTTCAATTTTTTCATGGAATCGAGCATACATCCCTCCTTTTAAGAGTCGTTCAGTCTGCCTTAAGCGCCTAGACTTGGCTACGGTCACGATGGGCAATGAGGCCTGGCACACGAATATAAATATAGAATTAATGGTCTAAGGAATTACCTTATCGGAGTCATTTAGCGAAATGTCCATGCGCCCACTTATTACTATTATCATGGCAGCCATGTTGTTAGGCGCCTGCGCCAGCGTGGTGCCCGAAAACATACGCAGCGCGGCGCCAGGCAATGTGCAAATCGCCGAAGTGCGCGCGCAACCGCAGCAGTTTCGTAACGCCAGCGTGCGCTGGGGCGGCAAACTGATCAGCACGCGCAATGAGAGTGACTATACGATTTTAGAAATTTTGGCGCGCGAGTTGGATGATGAAGGCCGCCCCAAAGAAGACGATCGCAGCCTGGGACGTTTTCTCGCCAAGGTTCAAGGTTTCCTCGATCCGGCCATCTACAAAGCGGAACGCGAACTGACCGTGCGCGGTCGTGTTCAAGACGTCGTGGAAAAATCCGTGGGCGAGTATCGCTACAGTTATCCGCTGGTGCAGGTGGAGGAAATTTATTTATGGAAACCGCGCCTGCCCGCGCCGCGTTATCCTTATTATTATGATCCATTCTTTTACGACCCTTGGTATCCCTGGGGCAGGCCGTACTATCGGCATTGGCCTTATTAACTTGCGTTTCTCTACGCTCTCATAGAACGACGAGGAAACATTCATGAACCATCGATTTAGCTCCATTTTATTGCTGTTAACGGCAAGCGCATGGCTCTTAAGCAGTTGCGCCACGCCGTATGACATTGGTCAAGCGGACCCGCGCGTCACGCCACAAGAAGCGGCGAAAGACGTAAAGGGGATGCTCAACCACACGGTGGCCTGGGGCGGCGCGATCGCCGCGGCCAAAAATTTAAAAGACAAAACTGAACTTGAGGTGGTGGCCTATCCACTGGACTCAACTCATCGTCCGAATCCTGAAGCGCAACCCACTGGCCGTTTTATTGTCATCCAGGGCGGTTATCTTGAAACCGCCGACTATGCGCCCGGTCGGTTGATCACGGTGGTGGGCACGGTATCGGAAACTCGACAAGGCACGGTGGGCGAGGCGGCCTATGTTTATCCCATCGTTGCCGCGGATAAATTACAGTTGTGGCCTAAACCGACGAGCGAAGCGCGTGAACCGCGATTTCATTTTGGCGTCGGCGTTGGAATAATCCGTTAAAAATTTTCCTGTTTACGCTTCGCCCGCCGTTTGCGATAACGGTAGCGGTTTGTCTGAACCGCACATGTCACAAGGCGATAGCTCGTCGGCATCCTCCGCCACCACGAAGCGCGTGCGACATACGCCGCATTCATACATGCCAGCGGCATATTTTTTGGGCGGCGCAGGCATGACTTTGGTAATAGTTGGTTCGGCGCCCGCATATTCGCGGCTGCCGCAGTTTTCGCAAGCGGGCAGCTCACGATATGCATGAGAAAAAATGGTGCTTTGCTGGCAACGTTTGCATTCGTAGCGGCCGACGGGATATTCGATGATCACACTGGCGGCTTCGGTTTCTTGTTTGGCCTGCGCCAGAGCCTGCATCACTTCTTCGCCCAAACGTTTGGCGCGCGCTTCCGCCGCCTTGGCTTCCTTAAGCGCCAGCTTCATTTCTTGGGCCAGCGCTTTAGCGCGTTCTCGTGCTGACGGCATCTCGTGTTCCTTATCCTGGAATAGCTCGGCGGTTAATGAGTTGGATCAAGCGGCTTACCGGTTAATTCCTGACGAATTTCACGCAGCTTGGCTTTTATCCGCACGGCGTTTTCAGGGCCCATGCGTAGGATAATTTTTTGTCCGGCGGAAAGCGCCTCGAGACTAGGATCGTCGAACTGATACAGAACATTGGGACGAATTAATTTAATACGCTGCTTCACATCCGGTGTTTCCAATAAATTATCGACGGCCTCCACCAGACGATCGTTGAAATAACCGTTGGGATACCCCAAGTTTTGATATTCCTGCTGAAACAGCGGATAAAAATGAACGTAGGCCGCCACCAGTTTTTTCACGTTCACCGCTTCGCTTAAACGCACATACGGCGCATAACGTTGGTAATTTTCCACGGCGATGAAAAGATTTTCTTCCTTGCCAGAAGTAAGAAACTTCTCCGCCACGGGCGTGAACAAGCGGTAACGCATGGGAACTTTTTGGCGCGCAAGATTATCGACCGTCACCACCACGCGCCGCACGATATCCTTGAGATCGAAAAATTTTTCCAGCGCATCGCGGCCGAAAAAATCGTTTAAAGCCGACTGCAAAGGCGCGTCGCTTTCACTCAAGGGCGGCAACGGTTTATCGGACGGAGATTCTTGAATCGGATGACGTATGGCCGGCTCCGGTTTCGGAGCAGGCGCTGGCGGCGCTTCGGCGCTGGGCAAGGGCGGCGTTTCGATCGGCTGCTCCTTCAACCAGAGAAAATAAAACGAAGCCATTGCGCCCAAGAAAATAATCGCGAATAACCATGACATTGAATTTTTCATAATTTTTAAAAGCTCTCTAAACACTGACTAGGCATTTAGAGGAGAGTTTCTCCTTTTTGTTCAAGAACAGCGCCGATACCGCGGCGTTTTAACCATTTGGCCGGCGCATTCATCTTAATCCGTTAGGTTTTATACACCAAGCGGCGATCCATCACGGGCAGGCGGTCCTTGCCGATGCAAACCATTCAGCTAGGCTCAATAAACATACATAGGGAGGTGTTATGGGTCAGGCACGATTTATTTCAATGGCGCTCGCTATCATCGCCAACGCCAGTTTCGCCGCGGAACCTCTCGCGCCCGCGCCCAAGGCGCAAGAACCAGCGCCGCTGCATTCGCGTCCTTATTCGGTGCGCTGCTCGGCCATGGTCAATGTGTGGGTCGAAGTCGACATCAACAGTTTGCCAGCGCGGGAATTTTCCAACACTGAAGGAAGAAAACGCGTATTGCTTAATCTAGTCGCCTCGGCTCCCTCGCGCGGTGATGCCGTGGTTTGCAACTACGCAACCCGCAGCCGCGACGTAACCACTTCTTATTCCGTACGCTGCCTACATCCGCGCAAGGAGCGCGGTCACCGACATTCCTATCAATGCCAGTGACGCGAGCTCGATAAAAATCCTAGCCCATTGCTCCTCGGCCTTCTTTTTTAGCTCTTTTAGCGGCTCGTTTTTCTTTTAAAGTTCTGGTGGGTTCTTTTTTGGTTTGCTTTTTACTGTCCATGCCTTTGCTCATCGTTTTCACTCCTTAAAAAATTAGGGGCAATAAAGACTAATACCGCTTCCAACAATACACCAGCTTGGCGCAAACAACGACTGCTTAAATCGCTGGCGGCTGGATTTATTTGGCGCATTGGCCCTACAATCGCCCTCTTCAATCGGTTTATCCTGGCATGACGCATAATCTCTCAACGCTGCCGTTCAGCAATTCCTTTGCGGCGTTACCGGATGTTTTTTATTCGCGTGTCGCGCCCACGCCGTTTCAGACCCAGCCTAGGCTGATTCACTTTAACGCCCAGGCCGCGGCGCTTCTCGATCTCGAGTCCTGCGTACAACACGATCCGCGGTTTGCCGAAATATTTAGCGGCAAGCAGAAAATTCCAGGCATGGATCCCATCGCCATGCTTTATGCTGGCCATCAGTTCGGGCATTACGTGCCGCAGTTAGGCGATGGGCGCGCGATTCTTTTGGGCGAGACCACCAATACGCGCGGCGAAAAATGGGAAATTCAACTTAAAGGCAGTGGACTCACGCCTTACTCGCGCGACGCCGATGGGCGCGCGGTGCTGCGTTCCAGCATCCGCGAATATCTGTGCAGCGAAGCCATGCATGGCCTGGGTATTCCCACCACGCGCGCGTTGTGCCTCATCGGCAGCGAGGACGAGGTTTATCGCGAACGCATCGAAACTGGCGCCATGATTACCCGGCTGGCGCCTTCGCATGTGCGCTTCGGTTCTTTCGAGGTATTTTATTACCGCGAACAATACGATCATATTCGCACACTCGCCGATTATATTATCGCGCAGCATTATCCAGAGCTCGCGGAAACAGAAGACCGTTATTTGCGCTTGCTGCAAACCGTGGTGGAACGCAGCGCGCGGCTCCTGGCGCAATGGCAAGCCGTGGGTTTTGCTCATGGCGTGATGAACACCGACAACATGTCGATTCTGGGGTTAACCTTGGATTACGGGCCTTACGGCTTCATGGAGAATTATCAACCTGGATTTATCTGCAATCATTCCGATTATCGCGGGCGCTACGCTTTCGACAAACAACCGGACATTGGACTTTTTAATCTCAGTTGCCTGGCGCAAACGTTTTTACCCTTGATCGAATTCGACGCCGCCAAAGCCGCGCTCGATGCCTATCCCGCGCGTCTCACGCGGCACTACCAAAACTTGATGGCAAAGAAACTGGGTTTTAAAAACGTTACTCAACGGTTGCCTAGTCTGCTCAAAGAGCTGTTGGAACAGATGCAACAGAGCCGCGTGGATTACACCATTTTTTCCGCGCATTGTGCGAAATAACGCTCGACAAGCATCCGATTGCTTTGCGGGATAAATTCATCGACCGCGAACGCTTTGACCATTGGTTGACAACGTATCGGGCTAGCCTGTCCAACGACGCGACAAATGACGCCGAACGTCGCCAAGCCATGCAAGCCGTCAATCCAAAATATATCCTGCGTAATTATTTGGCGCAGGAAATCATCGAAAAAACCGCGCGCGGCGACACTGCCGAGATCGATCGCTTTTTGACGGTGCTGCAGACACCGTTTGCCGATCATCCATCGATGACGCATTATGCCGAACCTGCCCCCGCAGGCGGCGCCGATATTCAAGTGAGCTGTTCTTCTTAAAACTTCGCAAAGTCGCAACAAAATTCGTCATGCAACCTCGCGGATAAACGGCTGTCATAAGTGGCATGGACGGGCAAAACTCTGAAATCAGAGTGTGCCATGATAGATAAATCAGTTCGTCACTCAAGCCGCATGCGAAACCACTTCATTAAAACATTTATTATCGTTGCGATATTTTCCTGCGTTCCTGTTTTGGCGGCCACGGTAACGACCACCCCCGAAATCAGCGCGCCCAACGTCGCTCGTAGCAAAGCGCCACGCCCACTCTATATATATTTACCCGAGAGTTCGGCGTTCACTTTTCAAAAGTCCACAAATAGCGGTTTGTTTACCAGCAACCAAAATAACAAATCGTCGTTAACCGCCGCCAAGCCAGCGCGCGATACGGCGCCTGCGATACCATTTTTATATTTAAACCAGGAAACACGTCAGGCCAATTCCGTAGCGCTCGGTTTTTTACCGCCGAAAGCACCCGTGAACACCTCCAGTCCGTATCAATATGCCACGATGGATTCGGAAACCAACGGTTGCCGCGCCGCCGAAAGGCCGCCGAGCGACAATAATCCCAAGGAAAATTTGGAGAATGGCAATAAACCGCTGCGACTGCCGATCGGCTGGTCAGTGGAAATGTGCCTGCATTTTTAAAACAGAATTTAACGCGCGTTTTTTATCCGGTTCGTCGCGGGCGCGGAGTTCGCCGCTGGACGCCGCAGATAATCTTCATACGTGCCGCCAAAGTTTTCGATTCCCTGCGGAGTGATCTCGATAATCCGCGTCGCCAAGGATGAAACAAATTCGCGGTCGTGACTGACGAAGATCAGCGTGCCTGGATAATTTTCCAGCGCCGTGTTGAGCGACTCGATGGATTCCATGTCCAAATGGTTGGTGGGTTCGTCCATGACCAAAACATTGGGTTGCTGCAACATCAATTTACCGAACAGCATGCGCCCTTGCTCGCCACCAGAAAGCGCCTTGGTGGTTTTTTTAATTTCATCTTGCGAAAACAGTAACCGCCCCAACACGGCGCGGATCGCTTGCTCGTCGTCGCTGGGTTTTTTCCATTGATTCATCCAATCGAGCAAGGACATCTCGACGGCGAAATCGGCCGCGTGATCCTGCGCGTAATAACCGATGTTGGCGTTTTCCGACCACTTTACCATGCCGCTTTCAGGCTTGAGCTCGCCGACCAGCGTACGCAACAGCGTGGTCTTGCCGACGCCGTTGGCTCCGATCACCGCGACGCGCTCGCCCACCTCCACGGATAAATTAAGATTGCGCAATAAAGTCTGCGCGCCATAGCCCTGATTTAATTTTTTTACTTCCAGCACCAAGCGATAAAGCCGCTTGGCCTGGTCGAAACGTAAAAACGGATTTTGCCGGCTCGAGGGCTTGACCTCGGCCAATTCGATTTTTTCGATTTGGCGCGCGCGCGAAGTGGCTTGCTTGGCCTTGGAAGCGTTGGCGGAAAAACGGCTGACGAAAGTCTGGAGCTCGGCGATCTGCGCTTTCTTTTTGGCGTTGTCGGACAACAGCTGATTGCGCACCAAGGTGGCGGCGGTCATGTACTCGTCGTAATTACCCGGATAAACGCGCAACTCGCCATAGTCGAGATCGGCCATGTGCGTGCATACGCCATTCAAAAAATGCCGATCATGGGAGATGATCACCATGGTGCTGGCGCGCGCGTTGAGCACGTCTTCCAGCCAGCGAATGGTGTTGATATCGAGATGGTTGGTGGGCTCGTCCAATAATAATATGTCGGGGTCGGCGAACAACGCTTGCGCCAACAAAACGCGCAGCTTCCAGCCTGGCGCCACCGCGCTCATCAGGCCGTTGTGCTGTTCCAGTGGAATACCGACGCCCAAAAGCAATTCACCCGCGCGTGCTTCGGCGGTATAACCATCGAGTTCGGCGAATTTGATTTCCAGCTCGGCGACTTGCATGCCGTCCGCTTCGGTCATTTCCGCGAGGCCATAGATGCGATCACGCTCCTGTTTCACGCGCCATAGTTCGGCATGGCCCATGATCACGGTGTCGAGCACGGTGTAATTCTCGAAAGCGAATTGGTCTTGGCGCAGCTTACCGAGACGTTCATTGGCGTCGACGGAGACATTGCCCGAGGTCGGTTCCAGGTCGCCGCCGAGAATTTTCATCAGCGTCGATTTGCCGCAGCCGTTGGCGCCGATCAAACCGTAACGATTGCCGTTGCCGAACTTGACCGAAATATTTTCGAACAGGGGCTTCGGCCCAAACTGCATGGTGATGTTGGCGGTAGTGATCAAGGTATAAATATCCAGAAAAAATTACACGGGCGAAAACGGAGCGTTCAATAACACCAATGGTCGATATGCCAACTCTGGGCGATAAAAAAGCCCGCGTTCGCGGGCTCCGCTTCGGTGGCATGCGCAGCATACTCCGCTCGCCCCGTTCTTAAGTACGCGCATTATATTAGGTATAGGGCCAAGCGGTCCACGAAATTCTGTAGGCCCAAGTCTTAAGTGACTGTCGCGCATGCTTTTATAGCTAGGCCTGTGTCATTTTTATGACGTAGCGTTGTTTTTTCTCCCAAGTGATGCGTTAACACGTCACAACGCATGGCTGAAACTATTTAGGGCTGCGCCTGGTCAGTGTAATAAACGCGGTCTATAGTAATTGATGTTCCGCGGCTTGCGGGACATCAAGGAAGAAACGCAGAGCTTTAAGGAGGAATACCATGGATAACAGCAACACACCCGCTAACGATTCCGAATTACCCGGAATAGCTTTTGCCACGTTGCCGACCACGGGCGAGACGATTGCAATTCGTCATGGCGAACGTATTTATTATCGTGTCGGTAGCAGCAAAACCGCCGAAGAACTCAATGCCATCTATGGAGTAAGCAAGGCGCAAGCCAATGCCATGTTGGCGTGCGTCTTGGCGGGCTGGGAAACGCCCGCGGCTAATCCAGAAAATTACAAACCGCGACGCGCCTCAGCGTAGCCCGTCTTGTCGTCACGCTGCTGTGGCGCAAAGGACGGCGACCATTCAGCCATCGCCGACACCGTCACGGCGCGCAAAATCTCCTCGATGTTTCGCTCCATCGCTGGCGACAGCGCGGCCGTGAGCTCGCGGCCATCGCGACGCAAATAAAATTCGATCAAAATCGCCCGCAGGTATTGTCTGCTATGTTCCGGGTGCGTATTCATGTCACCCATTAGATAATGAAATTTTTCCCTGAAGGCATCGTCGCTCAAATGCATGGCGAACATGCCACCGTCGAGGGCGGTCTCCAGCTTTAGAAAAAAGGCGCGCTGTCCAGCGTGCAGCTCTGGCGAATGAAAGAACTTATAAGCATGCTCCAGATCGTGTAAAAAAAATTCATAAGCGTTGCGCTTGTTCAATAACGGTTCATGCACGCGCGCGCTATCCGTTTTTATGGCCACGGCGCGCACGCCGCGCGCTTGCCAAGCCAATAATTCCCGCGGACTGGGAATATCCTGACAGGCAATAAGCGGCCACTCGCCGCGCAACCACCGCTGTAAAGCCGCGGGCACGTTACCGATCACGCCACGAAATTGATAGCGCCCAAAAAAATCGAGCAAACGCTGGCGCAAACCCGCGGCGCGCGGCGCCATCAGTAGATTCAGCCATTGTTCCACTTCAGGACGTGGATCGCACTTGCGCTTTCGCGATGCAAACTGTGGGCCATGCATGGCGATCTGCCATAGGAGTAAATACAGGGACGCGAACATGGCCGCATCGAGCTCGCCGCTGCGCCAACACGCGGCCAAAGCGGGAAGCTGATTTAACAATTCTGGATAAATTTTGCGCGTATCTGGCAAATAGCCGCCTTTAATAAAACTGCGTCGATAAAAAAATTCTCAGGGCGCTATTGTATGGCGCGAGATTGTAACGTCGCCAGCAATTCATCCGCTGGACGTGGCGGACTGAACAAGTTGCCTTGCCCCAGACTGCAGCCACGTTCATGCAAAAACGTACATTGTTGCTCGGTCTCAATACCCTCGCCCAATACTTGCAAGCCTAATCCTTGCCCCATCATTAAAATAGTATTGGCGATCTGCCGATCTCTTGGGGCATCGGAAATATTTACGATAAACGAGCGATCTATTTTAAGCACTCGAAACGGCAATTGCTTGAGATAGCTGAAGTTCGAATATCCCGTCCCGAAATCATCGATCGTCAAACGTATTCCTCTTTCGGATAATTTAAACAGCGTATCGCGCATTTTTTCGTTTAATGTCAGCATCACATCTTCGGTCACGTCTAATTCCAACAAGGCTGGCGTCAAGCGCGACTCGTGTAAAACATCATCCACGATCCTTATTAAAGGATCGCCGACTTGGCGCGTGGAAATATTAACGGACATGCGTATATTATGAATACCCAGTTCCTGCCAGCGACGAAGTTGCGCGCAACTTTGTTTCAGCACCCATTCACCGATAGGAACTATGAGTCCGGTATTTTCAGCCAAAGGAATAAAATCGGTGGGCGGCACGAGGCCGCGTTCCGGATCGTTCCAGCGCAATAATGCTTCAACGCCTATGACATGCCGATTATGTAAATCGATGATCGGTTGATAATGTAAACACAGCTCGTTCCGCTCCAAGGCTTGGCGTAAACGCGCCGCAGACGTTAACGGCTCAGGCATGCGCTGCGTCTGTCGGGCTTGATAAAGCAGGTAACGATTTTTGCCCTGCTCTTTGGCTTGATACATGGCGGTATCGGCATGCTTGAGAAGTGAATCAGGATCTTGAGCATGATCCGGATAAAGCGCGATGCCGATGCTGGCGGTGACGCAAACTTGCGACGCGCCCACTTCAATGGGCGCATTCAAGCTACGTAGCATGCGCGCCGCTACCTGTTCAGCGTCTTGCGGACCATGGCTGCCTTGCACGATGGCCACGAATTCATCGCCGCCGAAACGGCTTAGATGGTCACGGTCACGCAAGCTTGACTGCAAGCGCTGCGCTACCTTCTTAAGCAACAGATCGCCCGCGTCATGGCCCAAACCATCGTTCACATTTTTAAGACGATCCAGATCGATGAATAAAAGCGCCAACCACGTCTGTTGATGTTGTGTTTGTGCAATGGCTTGCGCGAACGCTTCGCGGAATCCTTCGCGATTGGGCAGTTGGGTCAAACCATCGAAATAAGCAATGCGATTCAAACGATCTTGAGTCTGCCGTCGACGATCGATTTCATCTTGCAATTGCTCGGTCTTAAAACGCAACTCGCCAGTTTTACGCTGAACCTGATGCCGCAAAAGAATGGCGATGGCGATAACCAAAATCAGCAGCGCCAAGACACCGCCGAGCGCCCATGCCGCCCAAGACGACCACGAGGCGGACGCGGGAGTTTCCATCCAATGCTTGATGGATTGATAATAAATAGAATTGGGATCCGCCTTGAGCACCGTCAAATGCTTGTCGATAGCGCGCAAATAATTGGGGTCGGCGTTGAAGGGGCTGGCATAATGGATATAAATGGGATTAAAAATGATGCCCGTTTCCACCACGCCATATTTATGGGCGTTTAATGCGCCAAATGTGCGATTCACCACTCCCGCCTCGGCGCGATACTGAGCCACCGCTTCCAGGGCTTCGGCATAGCTGTCGACATATATCGGCGTAAAACTCACGCCGAATCCTTCCATTAATTTTTGAGAAAAAATATCGCTGTGAATGCTGCCACGCATCAAGGCGACACGCTGGTTTTTTAGGTCAAGCGGCGAAACAATGGCGTCGCGCGGACGGCGGTAGACGATGCCCCAATTTCCCAACAAACTCTCGCGATTGAATTTATATTTTCGCGCCCGTTCCTCGCTGTAACCAATACCGACCAGGACATCGAGCTTGCCGCCGTCCATTAATTTCAACAGCTCGCCCCAAGCGGCGTTCACGTATTCAACGCGCCATCTTTCCTGTTTGGCGACATAGTCCAACACATCGATAGCAATACCATTAGGATGCGCGGCTGCATGACTGAAGACGATGGGGGGATTTTCAAAAACACCGACGCGCACGATTTGTGTTTCTTCGGCGCGAATTCTGGCTACAGACAACATCGTAAAAACAAATGTAAAAGACAACAGGTAATACTTCCCGCGCTCTCCGAGCATGTACCGCTCCTATTTTTTATTCTAAAAAGAATTAACTTTTTACTTGCGGAATCTGCGAGGTTAAACGTGATAAACCAGCTAAGTACATCCGCCCACGGGCCGAATTGTAAAGATTATTCTGGCTGCATGCCATTGGCTTTCCAGCTAAAAACAAGGCTGGCGTGGAACGCATGCTACTGACTCGATCAGTTTTAAACCCGGAATTACGCGGTTTTTCAAGAATCGCGTTAAACCCGGTTCCATGCCCCGATCAAATACCTATTCAAAGTAAGGACGCCTCAATGACCGGAAAACTCTCAACCTATGGTATACTGCGCAGTCATTCGATAATCACTAGCCACCTGACCAATTGAATCCACGAGCCAAGCAATGACTGAACTAACCAATACCGCCACTCCCAAAATACCCAGCCGCGCCGCTATTCCCCATCCATTCAAGGTTTCCAGCGTGGAGAAAATCAACGCGCCCGATGGCGGCCGCGAACAAGACTGGTATCGCTATGTTCTCGATAGCGGTCGTTCGACCATCACCGGGCAACGGCGTGGATCGCGCAAGGATGTGCTCGCCTATGCAACCCAATGCACCGAACAATTAAATGCTCGCGGTTTAACCGGCCAATCCATCTGGAGTCCGCGTGGCAAAAAACCCGCGGCGGCCGCCACCTAACGCGCGCAACCCATAAACCACGCACGAAAAAAAACCCCGCCACGTGGCGGGGTTTTTAATTTTAAACTTGCTGCTTGCGCAGCATAAGTTTTAAGCCGGTTGTACGTTAGCGGCGGACGGACCCTTGGGGCCCTGTTGCAGCTCGAACTTTACCTGTTGGCCTTCGGTTAAAGATTTAAAGCCACTGCCTTGGATAGCGGAGTGATGCACGAATACATCCTTGCTGCCGTCGGAAGGGGTAATAAAACCAAAACCTTTGGCGTCGTTAAACCATTTTACTGTTCCTGTAATCACGGAAATACCTCTGTTTAGTTGGTTGCGATGTTTTGCAGGTCGTTCCTAAAAGCACAATTACGGGAGTGACTGCCGAAGAAACTGGAGGACTTCCGAACTAACTACAAGGAATGCACTGCAATAGCGCCAACTATACACGAGCCGATTTCAAAAGCTACTGCCTTTTTAGGGGTTAAGACTAATGTCTGTGCTTGCCTGGCGTTTCCCTGATCTGACGCAGAAATATCGCGATTTTTGGCGCTTATTCCTGCCTATCCCTGAATAGCGGCGATACCGGCCTATGCGCCTTCAGCTTCAAACACAACCAGTGGGTTTGGGCAAACCCCCATACTTGGTGATCGGTTTCATCGGACCCGTCATCCACAATTTGAAAATATCCTTCTGGTCTTCACCGACATATTTGGCGAATTTGCGTATCGGCGGCACCACGCCAAACTCTTGGTAGTAATCGCGCGCCTTGGTGATGTGGCTCCACTTCACCTCATCGAGCTGCACGCCATCGACTTGCGCCATCTCGCGCGCGATCTCGGGCGTCCATGCGTCACGATCGATAAGGTAACCGTCGCCGTCACGTTCTGGAATGTTCATGATTAAACCTCTGCACGTTGAAATAAGTCCACGAAAATACACGCCTGGTTTTTCCGTGGACATGCCAAGGCGCAATATACCTCATGCACGTGATGATGGCCAAACACAGATGGTTTTTTGATCTTGGTTACTCTTCAATCTTTTATTTTAGGAATTAATCCAGTTTCAACCAGCTTATTCAATTACTGTAATCGTCCCTGCCATGTCCTCGTGTCCCGAGCCGCAAAAAATATCGCAGAAAAAAACGAAACTTCCCGTTTTGCCGGGCACGACGCGAACGCGCGTTATCTTGCCCGGAACAATATCGGCGCGCACGCCCAAATCGGGCGCATTAAAACCCATGACGACGTCGGCCGCGGTCAACTCTAAAATCACGGGCACGTCTTTTTTTAAAGTAATTTGGTTAGGCAGGTAATCGAATTTCTTCGACGTGATTTTAATCACCTGCTCGGCGGGCTCGGCGGCCGCACCCGCCGAGCCCGCGTTCAGACTAACCATGATGCCAACGATGACGATAAACGCACGCGATTTAAATTTCATGTCTTATCCTTTCTGCACGGGCAATTCGGTAATGACATATTCTGTTTTTTTAACTTCTGCTTCGACTTCGCGGAATCCCAGTCCCTTATAGGGATGCGCTGCGTCCCACGGTAACGGTGCGCGTTTGGGTTGAGACCCGGGGACGGGCAAGGGAAAGATCAGCGACTTGGCGGCGTGATGCGGAATGTGCCCGGTCATGTGGTGATGCTCTTGGTGGATATGTCCGTAAAATACCGTGACACGAGGATGCGTCATCAACAACTCCACCGCCTTGGCGCCATCGCGCGTGGCCCAATCCCATTGCGGATAAAGATCGAACAAGGGCCGATGCGTGAACACCACAATGTTCGCGTCTTGAGGTAATTGCTTCAAATCGGCGGCGAGCCATTGCAACTGCGCCTCGCCGATATTGGCCGCTGGATCGGAGACGTTGTCGAGCACGATGAAATGCACGCCCTTGTGATCGAAGGTATAGTGCGTCTTACCGAAGAATTCTTGATACGCCTCGCCTTTATCCAAGGAAGCGTCGTGCTCGCCTGGCATAAAGCGGATGTTCTTTACTTTCAAGTCGGCGACGATATCGCGGAATTCGGCCATGCGTTTTCGCCGCTGCTTGGGATCATCCGTGGTGTGCGTGAGATCGCCAGTAAAAACGATGAAATCAGGCGGTTCGGTCAGGCTATTTACCGCCGTCACGGCTTTCATCAGCGTCACCTTGGCATCGGGATTGGGTGCGCCCTCGAAACCCCAATGCGTGTCCGAAAGCTGAACGAAATAAAAATCGTCATAAGCGCTATTCGCGGCACTCGCTTTATCGGCGGCGTTGGCCACGCGATTCAAGCCGGAGGCAAATACCACGCCGCCAATTCCCGCTAGTTTTAAAAAATCGCGTCTATCGTATTGCTTCATGCAGTTCTCCTTGTATCGGATTGGAAGGCTCTGTAATCTGCTTTACCGCCTTGGCCACGGAAATATTCCCGTTTGAAATAAATCCTCAACCCTGGGAATAAAACTGCCGCGCCGCTGGTATGTACAAACGCACCTTCAAAGATGAGCGAGCACGCCAAAAATCAACGCTTCGAGGAACTTGTGCTGCCGCATCTCGATGCGGCCTATAACTTGGCGCGCTGGTTAACCCGCAACGACCAGGACGCAGAGGACGCGGTGCAGGAAAGCTATTTGCGCGCCTTTAAATTTTTCGACGGCTTCCGCGGCGACCGCGGACGGGCGTGGCTGCTCGGTATTGTGCGAAATGCTTGTTACAGCCGGTTTCAGCAAAATCAAGCGCATAGGCTGGAGACGCCCTTCGACGAAGAAACGCACGGCATCGACGGTCAAGACGCCAACGCGGCGCCAAACAATCCCGAATCCATTTTGTCGCGTCACGACGATGTGCGCCTATTGAATGAAGCACTGGAAAAACTGCCCGTGGAGTTTCGAGAAATGATCGTGTTGAAGGATTTGGAGGATTTCTCTTATAAAGAGATTGCCGATATCGCCGTCATTCCCATTGGCACAGTCATGTCGCGCTTGGCGCGCGCACGCAAGCTGCTGCTAACTCATCTCAAACACATGCAACCGGAGGCGCGCGATGGAATGTAAAGAAAACCAAGCTCTGCTGTCCGCTCATTTCGATCGCGAGTTGAGTTTGCGCGATAGTCTTGAGATCGAGCGCCATTGCTTCGATTGCGCGCGTTGTCAAACGGAATATGCCGAATACACGAAACTGCACGCGGCGCTAAAAAACAATGTCGCTTATTTCAAAGCACCGAAACATCTCAGCAGTCGAATCAAGATGGCCTTGCCCTCCGCTTCCAAACACAAATCTCATCCACGAACGCCATGGGGCTGGTTGAATGGGGGAGCGGTTTTGGCTTCGGTGATCGCCATCGTATGGAGCAGCAGTCTTTATCTTATGACGCCATCGGCCACCGATAGACTGGCGGATGAACTGGTGGCCAATCACGTGCGCTCGTTGCAAGCAGCACACTCAACGGATGTAGCATCGTCCGATCAACATACGGTAAAACCGTGGTTCAATGGCAAGCTGGACTTTTCTCCTCCCGTGTCTGACTTGACGACAGAAGGATTTCCGTTGTTGGGCGGACGCTTGGATTATTTAGATCATCGGCCGGTGGCGGTGCTGGTATATCGTCATCGTCAACATACGATCAATCTTTTCGTAACGCCGTTCAGCGATGGCAAAAAACAACCGCCTTCAGCTTTTTTAACGAAACAAGGCTATCACCTGCTCCCCTGGATTCACGATGGAATGATATTTTGGGCGGTCTCGGACGTGAATCCAACGCAGATGGAAAAATTCAGAGATACATTCTTGGCGGCGACCGCGCGCTGAAATCAGGTTTTATTTTGCGCTTCCAGCGCCACCCAACGCGAGTAACAATCTTCAAGTTCTCGCGCGATCGCCTGCAAACGCGAAAGTGTTTTGGTTATTTCATCCGCAGGTTGCCGATAAAAGTCGGCGCGGCTGACGGCCATTTGCAATTGCGCTTGTTTCGCTTCCAACGATTCGATTTTACCAGGCAATGACTCCCTTTCGCGTTGCTCTTTATAGGAAAGCTTACGTGGCTTATTAGCGCGCGGCGCGGCAGGCGGCTCTATGGACGCTTTATGAATTTTAGACGGCGATGACTCCTTCATATTTTTATCGCGCCGATAACGCTGCCAATCGGAATAACCGCCGACATATTCCTGGATATTGCCACCGCCTTCGAACACCAAGGTGCTCGTCACCACATTGTCTAAAAACGCGCGATCATGACTGACGAGCAGCAAAGTGCCTTGATAGTCAATCAACAGCTCCTCCAACAGCTCCAAGGTTTCCACGTCGAGATCATTGGTTGGTTCGTCCATCACCAGCAGATTGGCCGGACGCGCGAACAAGCGCGCCAACATCAAACGATTGCGCTCGCCGCCCGACAGCGTGCTCACTGGCGAACGCAGTCGCTCGGGCGGAAACAAAAAATTTTGCAGATAACCCACGACATGCTGACTGCGGCCATTGATCGTCACCGTCTGGCTGCCTTCGCCAACGCTGTCCATGACCATGGCGTTCGGGTCGAGCAATTCACGCTGCTGATCGAAATAAGCTATTTGCAATTTGGTGCCGCGGCGCAGTTCTCCCTGCGTCGGTTCTAGTTCACCCAGCAAAAGTTTAATGAGCGTGGATTTACCAGCGCCGTTGGGGCCGACGATGCCGATGCGGTCGCCACGCATGATGCGCGCCGAGAAATCTTTTATAACTGCCTTGTCGTCAAAATTAAAATCCACGTGCTCCGCCTCGAACACCAATTGACCGGAAGATTCGCCTTGCTCCAGCTGCAAATCCGCCTTGCCCACACGCTCGCGGCGTTGGCGGCGTTTTTCGCGCAGCGCTTCGAGCGCGCGCACCCGGCCTTCATTGCGCGTGCGCCGCGCCTTCACGCCTTGGCGTATCCACGCTTCTTCCTGCGACAGCTTCTTGTCAAACAGCGCGTTGTGCTGCGCTTCCGTGGCCAATTGATCTTGCTTGCGGCGCAAATAATCGTCGTAATTTCCCGGCCAGGAAGTCAGCGCGCCGCGATCCAGCTCGACGATGCGCGTCGCCAAACGCTTTAAAAACACGCGGTCGTGGCTCACGAATAAAAGCGCGCCCGAATAATCCATGAGAAATTCTTCCAGCCAGGTAATGGCGTCGATGTCCAGATGATTGGTCGGCTCGTCGAGCAACAACAAATCCGGCTGGCACACCAAGGCGCGCGCCAGCATCACGCGCCGACGCCAACCGCCAGAAAGCGCGTGCATGCTGACATCGCCATCGAGGCTGAGACGCGACAGCACCATTTGCACGCGTTGCTCTAGACTCCAGCCGTCACCGGCTTCGAGTGCGTGCTGCAGTTCCGCTAAACGCTGAGTCAGCTGTGGCGTGGGCGCATGAGCAAGCTCGGCGGCGGCGTGGTGATATTGCGCGATCACCTGACCTAACTCGGCCAAACCGCCAGCGACAATGTCGAACACGCTGTCATTACTGTCGGGGCTGACTTCTTGCGCCAGATGCGCGATGCGCGTTCCAGGGCGAATCCAAATGCTGCCGTCATCGGGCGTGGCGGCGCCGCTCAACAGGCGAATCAGCGACGATTTGCCTTCGCCATTGCGCCCCACTAAACACACGCGTTCGCCACGTCGAATTTCGAGCTGGGCGTTTTCCAACAAGGGTCGATGCCCGTAGGCCAAGGAAACTTTATCGAAACGTATGAGGGGCATAGAGAAATCCAAATTTAATATGATTGCTAACCACAGAGAGCGCAGAGGGCACAGAGAATAAAATCATTAAAAAAACTAATTAAACCTCCGCGTTCTCCGCGGCGAAAATTTATTAAAAAATTACTTGTCAGGCTTGATGCTCAGCGCATAATCATACAGGCGATTTTTTTTAAGGCCGGTGATTTTAGCGGCGAGCGCGGTGGCTTGGCTCACGGGGAGCTCGTCCAACAAAATTTTGAGAATGCGTTCGGCGTCGACATCCACGGCTTCGCGCTCGCTGCGCGGCGCGCCATGAATGAGAATAACAAACTCGCCCAGCTGCTGGTCTTTGTCGGCTTTTACCCAGGCGTACAGCTTTTGCAAGGAAGCGCCCTGCACCGTCTCGAATTGCTTGGTCATCTCGCGCGCGATCACGGCTTCGCGTTCCGCTCCAAAAATTTCCAGCATGTCCTGAAGACTTTCGAGAATACGGTGTGGGCTTTCATAAAAAATAAGCGTGCGCGCTTCCTCGTTGAGTTTTTCGAACAGCGCGCGCCGCGCCGCGGATTTCGCGGGCGGGAACCCTTCAAACACGAAACGGTCGGAAGGTAAGCCAGCGGCGGACAAAGCGGCGATGGCGGCGCAAGCGCCAGGGATGGGAGTCACGCTCACACCCGCCTGTCGGGCGGCGCGCACCAAATGAAAGCCCGGATCGCTTATTAGCGGAGTACCCGCATCGGTGATAAATGCGATAGACTTACCGCTCTGCAAAATCTCGATCAGCCTGGGAACTTGGCTGCGTTCGTTATGTTCATGGAGGGCTTCAGTCTTGGTATCAACAGCGAAATGTTTAAGCAGCTTGCCGCTATGGCGCGTGTCTTCGGCGGCGATCAAATCGACCTCGGCTAAAATGCGCGCGGCGCGCGGTGTCATATCTTCCAGATTGCCGATGGGCGTGGCGACGACGTAAAGACAACCAGGGTTTGACACCAAAGTCCTCGATTCGATACTTTCGCGCATTCTAAACAGGAAACTCCATGAAACCCATCCGCTGGCTGGTTATTCCTATAATAAGTATCGCGCTTCTCGCGAGCTGCGAAACCACGCGCCTTGGCCCGACCACCGCGCCGATCAATGCCGATACCGCGGAAAAGGCCGAGCGTAACGGCGAATACCTGCTCGCCGCCAGCGAATACCTGCGTTTAGCGCAAATCGCCAAAGCGCCGCAAGCGCAGCACTTTCAACTGCAAGCGGTATCGGCCTTGCTCAATGCCGGCCAAGTGCGTGAGGCACGCGGCGCGGTGGATCAGATCGACATCAGCGGATTGGATGGTGCTTTTATCGCGCGCAAACGCATTTTGCAGTCACGCATCTCCACCCTCGAAAACAATAATGAAAAAGCCATCCGCCAATTGGACGAAGCCAGCCAACAACGCAATTTAAGCCCAGCGACGCTGGCGGAAATAAACAATGTGCGCGCCCAAATCGAGTTGGCGCTCGACAATCCCATCGGCGCGGTGCGCAACCTGAGCAATCGCGAACAATATCTCGCGGGCAAGGAAGCCGTGGCCGAGAATCAACAACGCTTATGGAAAATACTGACTTCGTTGCCGCGTGAACGTTTAGCGACTGAGTTCAACAACGCGCGCGATCCGGTGCTTTCCGGTTGGATCGAACTAGCGTTGATCGCGATGGACAACCCTAGTCAATCTTTGCGTTTTGGCGCGGCGCTGGAACAATGGAAAAAAGTCCACCCCACGCATCCCGCGACGGCCAGTTTACTCGGCACATTGATCAGTCCCCTGCCTGGTATTTCGGCGCGCATCGAACGCGTGGCGTTATTGCTGCCACTCACCTCCGCCTATTCCGTCGCGGCGCAAGCAGTGCGTGACGGGTTCATGGCGATGGATGCCGCGAACACCGACGCGAACAAGCCCAAAATCAGCGTTTACGACGTCGGCGGCGACCCCGCCAAGGCCTTGGAATTCTATGCCCAAGCCGTCAACGAGGGTGCGCAATTCATCATTGGACCGCTGGGGCGCGATGCCACGCAAGCCATCCTCAAGCAAGGCAACATTAAAGTGCCGACGCTGATGCTGAATCAAACCGATGAAGACCCGGACAGCGTATCTAAATATTTATTCGAGTTTGGACTCTCGCCCGAACAAGAAGCGCAACAAGTGGCGGAACGCGCTTACCTCGACGGTCATCGCCAGGCGGCGGTGCTCTACCCCAAAACCGCGTGGGGCGAGCGCATGATGACGGCATGGACCACTCACTGGCAACGTCTGGGCGGCGTGGTGGTCGCGAGCCAATTTTATAACGAGGAAGACAGCGATTATTCCGATCCGATCAAACGCCTGCTCAATATCACGCAAAGCGAGGCGCGCAAGGAGCTGATCGAAAAACGCGTCGGACAAAAATTGCAATTCGATTCGCGCGCGCGTCAAGACATCGATTTTATTTTTCTCGCGGCGGACGCGCAACACGGCCGTCAGGTGAAGCCACAACTTAGTTTCTATCATGCCGCGCGCGTGCCCGTGTATTCCACCTCGCATATTTTCACGGGCACGGCGAACGCGGTGCAAGACCTCGATCTCGACGGCGTGATATTCGGCGACATGCCGTGGATGCTTCCGGGCAGCGGCAAAGCCGAAGAATTGCGTCAAAAAATTCAACGCGATTGGCCGTATGCGCATAGCGACCTCGACCGGCTTTACGCCTTAGGCGTGGACAGCTATTCCATCTTGCCGCAGTTGAATCATCTGAGCAGCGACAAGACCGCGCGCTTCGGCGGCGTCACCAGCGGACTTTCGCTCGACAGCCATGGCCGTTTGCAACGGCAACTGACCTGGGCGCGCTTTAACCGTGGCACTCCGCGGTTGATCGATACGTCCATCAAGCAAAAGACGCAGTGAGATTCAATATTATTCACGCAGCGATCAAGGCGCGCGTCAAATGCGCCGGAGTTCTCACATGATGGAGGACTCGCCCATCCATCTGCGTCGCGGCCATGACGCGGAAACACGCGCCTGTGCTCATTTGCAACAACAAGGGTTATTGCTCGTGACGCGCAATTATCGAAGCCAGCACGGGGAGATCGACCTCATCATGCAAGAGCAAGATTCCCTGGTGTTCGTCGAGGTGCGTTTCCGCTCGAACGCCCATTTCGGCACAGCCGCCGAAACCGTGGACGCGCGCAAACAGGCGCGTCTGCGCGCCACCGCCGAGCATTACCTGCAAAATACACCAAAGGCCTCCAAGAAAGCCTGCCGATTTGATATCGTAGCCATTACCGGAGACGGTGACAGCGGCGATTTTCGCTGGCTTCGCAACGTTTTTTAATCAAGGATGCCGAACATGGCCAAGAGCAATCTGCAAACCGCGCCCGATTCCACCGCGTTTATCACGCGCGTCAAAAATACTTTTCAAGAAAGCATCTTGACCACGCGTCAATGCATGGACGAATTAGCGCCGTTCATTGCCACGGGCGCGGCGCACATGATTCAAGCCTTGTTGTCCGATCGTAAAATTCTCGCTTGCGGCAACGGCGGGTCGGCGGCCGATTGCCAGCATTTTTCCGCAGAACTGCTGAATCGCTTCGAGCGCGAGCGTCCAGGACTGCCAGCGATTTCGCTCACCACCGATTCCTCGACCTTGACCGCCATTGGCAACGATTATCACTTCGACGATGTCTTCGCCAAGCAATTACGAGCGCTCGGTCAAACGGGCGATGTATTGCTGGGCATCACCACTTCGGGCAATTCGCGCAACGTTATCCGCGCGATCGAAGCGGCGCACGAACGCGGCATTGCTTGCGTCATTTTAAACGGCCGCAAAGGCGGCGAGATTACGTCGATGCTGACGGACAATGACGTGAATATTTGCGTGCCCGCCACTTCCACGGCGCGCATTCAAGAAGTGCATGGCATTGTCATTCACTGTTTGTGCGACCTCATTGATTATCAACTGCTCGGACAGGGCTAATAAATGATTCGGCGTTTGCTGACGTTCACGCTCGTTCTTGGCAGCCTAACGCTGACGCAAGCTTGCGCGCCCGTTATTCTCGCAGGTGGAGCGACCGCCGCGGTCGCGGCCAACGATAGCCGCACAGTCGGCGTTCAAATCGACGACAAAGCGATCGAAGTGAGAGCGCGCCGCGCGCTCAACGACAATCCCAAGCTCGGCGATGAAGTGCACATCAACATCAACAGCATGAATGGCACGGTGCTGCTGACGGGCGAAGCCATGACCGAAGCATTGCGCGATGAAGTGCTGGGAGAAATCAGGGCCATTGACGGCATACGCCGCGTGGTCAATGAAATCCGCGTCACGGAACCAACGGCTTTCGCCAATCGCACGCGCGACGGCTGGATCACCAGCAACGTCAAGGCAAAAATGGTGGGCACGGAAAATCTGTCCGCAGGTCACGTTAAAGTGGTAACGGAAGATTCCGTGGTGTATCTGATGGGTGTCGTCGACAGAAAAGAGGCCGATCTCGCCACCGAAGCGGCGCGCAACGTGAACAACGTCGAACGCGTGGTGCGGCTTTTCGAGTACCTGGATTGATCCACAGCGAACCCAAGGTGGTCACGGACAAGATCCAGCTTTCAACGCGGCTCGCCAGCCTCGCCCGTCCCCTGGTTTTTACCAACGGTTGTTTCGATATTTTGCATCGTGGTCACGTAAGCTATCTGGAAGAAGCCGCGGCGCTGGGCCAATCGCTGATTGTCGGCGTTAACAGCGATGCTTCAGTGCGACGCCTGGAAAAAGGATCGGGCCGTCCGGTCAATCCGCTGGAAGACCGCATGGCGATCTTGGCCGCGCTCGGCTGCGTGTCGCTGGTGATTCCTTTCGATGAAGATACGCCACTCGAATTAATCAAAATGGTGCGGCCGGATCATTTGGTCAAAGGCGGCGATTGGCTGGCTGATAAAATCGTCGGCGCCGACGTGGTGAAAAGTTACGGTGGTCAGGTCCACTCCATCCCTTTTCGTTTCCAGCGCTCCACCACGGATTTGATTCAACGCATCCGTTTGCCTTATGGCAGGACGAACGAACGAAGTGAGTAGGGCTTCCGTTACACCTAAAATTCCTGCGACGTTTGTCACGCGGCTGCAAGCCGTTTTAGGCGCGGACCAGATTTTAACCGATCCCGCCGATTGCTGGACCTATGGACAAGATAATTCGCGCAAACACGTGTTACCGGATGTAGTGGCTTTCGCGACCACGCATGCGCAAGTGCTGGAGGCGGTGCGGCTGTGCAATGAATATCGCGTTCCCATTTTAGCGCGCGGCCGCGGCACCAGCACCACGGGCAGCGCGGTGCCCTCGCGAGCTGGTTTGGTTTTGTCGCTCGAACGCATGGATCGTCTCGCCAATGTCGATGCGGCTAACCGCGTCATGCGCGTCGAACCGGGCGTGACCAATCAAGCGGTGCAAGACAAGGCCGCACAACATGGATTTTTCTGGCCGCCCGATCCGACCAGCAACGCTTATTGCACGGTCGGCGGCAACATCGCCGTGAACGCCGCCGGGCCGCGCGCGTTGAAGTACGGCACGCCACGCGAAAATGTTTTGGGGTTAAAAGCGGTCACAGGTCAGGGCCATGAAATTCACACGGGCACCTACACCACCAAAGGCGTGGTCGGTTACGACTTAACCCGGCTTATCATCGGCTCCGAGGGCACACTGGCAATCGTCACCGAAGCCACGCTTAAGCTCACGCCCTTGCCCGAAGCGCGCCGCACTTTGCAAGCAATCTACAAAAATGTTCGCGCCGCGGCGCAAGCGGTGTCGCGCATCATGGCGCAGGCGATCACGCCGTGCGCGCTGGAATTCATGGATGCTGCCGCCATCGAAATGATTCGACAATATTCGCCGAACGTATTGCCGCAAGCAGCTGGTGCGTTGTTGATGATTGAAGTCGATGGGCCCTCGACGGCGATGGAATCCGCCGTTAGCGCGATATCCACCGCGGCGCAAAACGACGGCTTGCTGCACATCATCGCGGCAAAAACCAAGGAAGAAACCGCCGCCTTGTGGGCCACGCGCAAAGCGTTGTCACCCGCCTTGCGCACCATCGCGCCGAATAAACTCAATGAAGACGTCGTCGTTCCCGTATCGCGCATCCCTGATTTGATCGATGGACTCGAGCAACTGGCGCGCGAGTACCGCATTCCCATCGTCAATTTCGGCCACGCGGGCAATGGCAATATTCACGTCAACTTGCTTTACGACACGCAAGATCCAGAACAAGAACGCAATGCCTTGCCCTGTCTTTCGCGCGTGTTCGATTTGGTGCTGCAACTCGGCGGAACGTTATCCGGCGAACACGGCATCGGCATCGCCAAGCGCGATTACATCAATCGCGCCATCGACCCGCAAACGCTCGATCTCATGCGCGCCATCAAGCGCCAGTTCGATCCCAACGGAATCCTCAATCCCGACAAGATCTTTCCTGTCGTGTAGTAAACGCTGAACTTAGCGTTTTTCGCTGTGTCCCAACAGACAAGCGGTGAGTTTGTACGTGCGTTTATCCTTACAATGCACGTAACAAGGAAATGGATTAAATCTTTAAGGAGAAACCATGAAACGCACAGTCATCATTCTCGCTATTCTGCTTGCCACTCCCTCCGTTCATGCCGCCGAAAATATCGATCAGCTCAATCAACTGGGACAAACGGAATTCCGCAATTTGTCGGAAGACTTAGGCGCGGCGCTGAGCTACAAAGCGGTGACACCCGCCGAACCGCTGGGCATCACTGGTTTCGATCTGGGATTGGAAGTCACCGCGACCAAATTGCAAAATCCCAGCGCTTGGGATCACGCCAGCTCCGGTTCCGCACCGAGCACGCTGTACGTTCCCAAACTGCATCTGCACAAAGGCTTGCCCGCGGGATTCGATATCGGCGCTTTTTATACCTCCGTTCCCAGCAGCAACATCAAATTGTGGGGCGCCGAAATGCGCTATGCCTTGATCAAAGGCGACAGCGTCACTCCCGCACTCGGCGTGCGCGGCTCGTATTCGAAATTAAACGGCGTCAATCAGCTCGACTTCAATACCTGCAGCCTGGAGCTCGCCATCTCCAAAGGTTTCCTGATGTTTACTCCGTACGCTGGCATCGGCCGAGTGTGGACGGTATCCGAACCCGTGGGCGTGGTAAATCTGAAGAAAGAAGAATTCTCACAGGGGAAATATTTCGTTGGCGGCAATCTCAATTTCGGCCTGGCTAACTTCGCCCTGGAGGCCGATAAAACCGGCGATGCAACTTCATACAACGCCAAGCTCGGCTTCCGTTTCTAAATTAATGTTCGCTCAATTCCATTTTCACGCCGTCACGCTTCATGTCTAGTTGGCCCAAAAAAGACATACCCAAAAGCACATCGGAAGGAAAATTTCCTTCGACAACGCTGCCATCTACGTTATATAAGGTAATGCCGCCAATCTGGACCGTGGTGAGTTTTAGATTATAAGTGCGCACCATGCCTCCGGGCGTGCTGGCCACCGATGGCCTGCCATTGCGGCGATAATCTACGCCAATTCGATCCGCCACACGGCTATTCATGGCCACCAGGGTGGCGCCCGTATCGACGACGGCGCGCACCGAAGCGCCATTGATTAACGCATCGATATAATAATGGCCATTGGATTCGGCGTAGAGCGTGGCGCTGCCTTTGCCGGACGAGTTAAAGCTAGCGATCACCACGCCGAGCTTGAGCGTTTGTTGTTTACCTTCGAGCTCGATTTCGGCTTTCTCGTCTTGCGTGTCCGTGGCGACCAACTTAATTCCCTCGGGACTGACCTCCCCGCTTTTGAGTACGCGACGCTTGCCATCCACCAACACAATCGCCTTATCCTTGAACAAAGCCTGCAAAGAAACGGTCTCCACCGCGTGGGCGTCACATAACGCCAGCGAGATCGCCGCGGCAAACATAGTTTTTACCAGTGTTGCTTGATGGTTTCTTAAATTCATTGCTGACTATAAAATCCTCAGATGAAAGAAATTTTAATATTTCGCCACGCGCCGCATGAAGGCCCGGGCTATCTCGCCGATTACCTAAACCACCATCATGTACCGTATCGCTTGATCCGCGTCGACCAAGGCGAACCCATTCCCTCAAGCATAGACGCTGTTTCGGGGCTTGTATTCATGGGCGGGCCCATGAGCGTCAACGATCCGCTGCCTTGGATTGCGAAATTAACCAACTTGATTCAGCGCGCGGTGACAGCCGACATGCCCGTGCTCGGCCATTGCCTCGGTGGACAATTAATAAGTAAAGCGCTTGGCGGCGTTGTCACGCGCAATCCGGTAAAAGAAATTGGTTGGTTGCCCGTCATGCGCGAGCAAAATCCCGTCGTCTCGGCTTGGCTAGATAAATTGCCCCACGACTTCGAAGTATTTCATTGGCACGGTGAAACTTTTTCCATTCCCGCTGGCGCCACGCGCATCCTCGGCTCGCGCGATTGCGCCAACCAAGCCTTCGTCATCGGCAAAACCCTCGCTTTTCAATGCCATATTGAAATGACGGCCGAGATGGTGCGCGAATGGGCGCACGTGGGCGCGAACGAAATAGCGCCCGTGTGCGCCACGATTCAAAATCCGCAAACCATGACGCATAACCTCGAAGCACGCGTCGATCGCCTGCAAAAAATCGCCGATGTATTTTATGACCGCTGGCTTGAAGGCGTAAAATAAATTTCATGCATACGACGCGCATCGGCATCGACCTCGGCGGCACCAAGACCGAAGGCGTGGTCATGGACGATGCAGGAAAAATACTTTTGCGAGAGCGTAGGCCGACGCCGCAAACCGATGGTTACGACGCTATCCTGAAAAATATTTTCGACCTGGTGCGCGATTTGGAAAAAAAGCTGGGTCAGTCTTGCCGCGTTGGCATCGGCACACCGGGCGCGCTTTCCGCGCGCACTGGTTTGCTGAAAAACTCCAACACGGTTTGCCTCAATGGCAAACCGATTAAAGAGGATTTGGAAAAAATTCTCGCGCGCCCGATTCGCCTCGCGAATGACGCCAACTGCTTTGCCTTATCCGAGGCGCTCGACGGCGCCGGCCAAGGGCATGACGTGGTGTTCGGTGTAATTCTGGGCACGGGCGTCGGTGGCGGCATCGTATTTCACGGCCAACTGCATCAAGGCTCGCAACATATTGCTGGCGAATGGGGACATAATATTTTAGAAACCAATGGGCCGCCGTGTTATTGCGGTAAGCGTGGCTGCGTTGAAACTTTTCTTTCCGGACCTGGTTTAGCGCTCGATTGGCGCCAGCACGACGGCGATGCGGCGCTGGAAGCCCATCAAATTGTCGCGCGCGCCGCTGATGGCGACGCGCAAGCCGAGGCGGCGATGCGGCGTTATCTCGATCGCTTCGGGCGCGCGTTGGCGGTGGTGATCAATCTACTCGATCCGGATGCGATAGTGTTGGGTGGCGGCATGTCCAACATCCAGCGTCTGTACGCCGAAGGACGCAAGGAAGTCGCGCGCCATGTATTTAACGATGAATTGCGTACAGCGATATTGCCCAACGCTCATGGCGATAGCTCTGGGGTGCGCGGCGCCGCTCAGCTGTGGCCGCCTGGCCAGTAACGCGTCGATCAATCTTCTCTCGCGCCGCGTGCTTTCGAATATGCAGCGGCAATTCGTCGCAGACGGAAAAAGTACACCCATCCAGTGTTCGCGCGTTAATAACTAAGTAGCGTATCTAAGGGAAGTTTGATGCTGATCAAAGTAGTCAACTTTCGGTGGATGTATTTTAACCGTGTGCAATCATTAAAGCCTTCCCGTTAAATGTTTAAGGAGAATTGTCATGAAGCGCACATTAATCCATGCCGCCATGCTCGCTGCTTTGCTGCCGACCATGGCCACCGTCGCCTATGCCGCGGACCAAGATCAAGATCGCACCCGCGACCAAGACCGTGTGCAAGCGCAGGACCAGATCAAAGATAATCAAATTTACGGCTCTCAACTCATGACGCCGCAAGAACGCAATGTGTATCGCAACAAAATGCGCGCGGCTAAAACCGCTCAAGAGCGCGAACAAATTCGCAATCAACATCATGAGCAAATGAAAGTGCGCGCCAAGGAACGCGGCGTTAGCATTCCGGACGAGCCGCCAGCACGCGGCATGGGTCCGGGCCGTGGACCTGGCGGCATGGGGCCCGGTGGCGGCATGGGGCCTGGCATGGGCGGCGGTGGCCCGCGACGAGCAAATTAAATTAAATTGCCACGAACCTTATTTGGGCTTTAGCACGCAGAGGCAAAACAACATCTGCGTTATACTGGGCCATCTCAATTCAATATTTTGGAGAATGAAAGATGGCCCGTATTTTAATTACCACACTGATGTTTGGACTGTTCGTCTGCGTCCATCAGCCGGTCGCGGCCGCGCAAACCCCGCACGTCAAACTTTACACCACTCAAGGTAATTTTGATGACGTCAAACAAGACATTGAAATTGCACTGACCAATCGCGGCCTGGTTATCGATCACACGCAACACATCAGCGACATGCTCGAACGCACGGGAAAAGATCTGGGGACGACTAAAGTGGTCTATGGCAAGGCCGAAGCCCTGCAATTTTGCTCCGCCGTCGTTTCGCGTCACACCATGGAAGCCGATCCCGCTAACATCGTTTTCTGTCCTTATATTGTCGTCATTTACACTTTGCCCCAAGACCCGAAAAAGATATACGTCGGTTATCGCGAACCGACGCCCGTGGGATCGGCGGCATCGAAAAAATCGCTTAAGGAAGTCAAGGCGCTGCTCGAGGGAATTGTGAAAGAGGCCCTGGGTCTCAAATAATTTTTTGACGGCGGCGCTTTGGAGCGCCGCCGTCCTGCCTTATACTCCTCATCCGTTTCCACTAACGAGAACAACGAATCCTCCATGCGTGTTTCCCGATTTTTGCTATCCACCGTTCGCGAAACTCCGTCCGAAGCTGAAACCATCAGCCACCAATTGATGTTGCGCGCGGGCATGATCCGCAAATTGGCCGCGGGAATTTATACCTGGCTGCCTCTCGGCTTGCGCGTGCTGCGCAAGGTCGAGCGCATCGTGCGCGAAGAAATGAACCGCGCGGGCGCGCAAGAAGTGCTCATGCCCGCGATCCAGCCGGCCGAGTTATGGCAAGAATCGGGGCGCTGGGACCAATACGGTCCGGAGTTGCTGCGCCTGATCGATCGTCATAAGCGCGAGTTTTGTTTCGGACCGACGCATGAGGAAGTCATTACCGACCTGATTCGCCGCGAGATCAAGAGCTACCGCCAACTGCCAGCGAATTTTTACCAGATTCAAATGAAATTCCGCGACGAAATACGACCACGCTTCGGCGTTATGCGGGCGCGTGAATTTTTAATGAAAGACGCCTATTCGTTTCATGTCGACGCGGCTTCCTTGGAAGAAACTTATCAATCGATGCACGCCACTTATTCGCGCATATTTCAACGCGTGGGCTTGGAATTCCGCCCGGTCGCCGCCGATACGGGCAGCATTGGCGGCAGCAAGTCGCATGAATTCCACGTACTGGCGGATTCGGGCGAAGACGCCATCGCCATTTGTTCAAAATGCCAATACGCCGCCAATGTCGAACTCGCCCCCGCGCTGCCGCCGCTGGGCAAACGTCCAGCACCGAATAACACCATGCAAACGGTGGAAACACCCGGCCAGCACAGCATCGAACAAGTCAGTAAATTTCTCAAAGTAGATCCGAAGCAAACGGTAAAAACACTCTTGGTGAAAGGCGTTGGCGGCGTGATTGCGCTGGTGTTGCGCGGCGATCATGAGTTAAACGAAATTAAGGCGGCCAAACTGCCGCAAGCGGTCAAGCCTTTGGTCTTCGTTACGCCCGGTGAAGTCGAATTGGCGGCGGGTTGCGAGCCGGGCTCGATCGGTCCGGTGGGATTAAAAATTCCAGTGATCGCGGATGAATCCGCGGCGCGTCTCGCGGATTTTGTTTGCGGCGCCAATATTTCAGGCAAGCATCTAATAAATGTTAACTGGGGCCGCGATACCGCGGAACCGATTGTCATGGATATCCGCAAAACCATCGACGGCGATCCTTGTCCGGACGCCAGCGCCAATCAATGCAGTGGAACCCTTTCCATCCGCCGCGGCATCGAAGTTGGGCATATTTTCCAGCTCGGCACGAAATACAGCGAGGCCATGCAAGCGACGGTGCTGGATGAAGCGGGTCAAAACGTCGTCATGCCGATGGGCTGTTATGGCATCGGCGTCTCGCGCGTGGTCGCCGCGGCCATCGAACAAAATCACGACGACAACGGCATCGTCTGGCCAGACAGCATCGCGCCGTTTCAAGTCGCCCTGGTGCCCATCGGTTATCGTAAATCGGAAACAGTGCGCGACACCATCGACCGCCTTTACGGCGATTTGGTGCAAGCCGGTTTCGATGTGTTGCTCGATGATCGCGATGAACGTCCTGGTGTTATTTTTACCGACATGGACTTAACAGGTATTCCGCATCGTTTAGTGCTCGGCGAAAAGGGCCTGGCGAAAGGCGTGATTGAATATAAAGGCCGACGCGAAAAACAAGTGCGCGAATTACCGTTGGCGGAAATCATCGATACCATGCGTGAAACCATTAAAATCTGAGCGCGGTATTTCTGGTCTCAACTTAATTTCTTGTTGCGCTGGAAAGCAATAACACTCCTAACCGGTTAAACCAAGGAAGTTTGCCCGCGATGCGCGAGCAAAGCGCGCTGAGCCGTTGAAAGCGGCTAACCCCAGGCAAGGAAATACAAATGGAATTAAGCGCCGCGTTGGGGAAATATAAAGCCAACTCTTGTTTCAAGCTCGCTTTGGTGAAATTCTGATAAAAAATTCCGTTTTTATAACGATCGGCCATGGGCAGGCGCTTGAGCACGCGCCGTAAATGCTGATGATGAGCGCTCATGACATACCTGCCCTGCGACTTTAACGCATCATGGACAATCTTCGTGGAAGTTATGCGCATCTCGCGCGTGGGAAGATTCGAATAAAGCGTGGACAGCGCGGCATCGAAACTGGCGGGCTTCAGATGCAATTGATTTATATCCGCGCGCACGAAGCCGACGTTGTTGCGCTCCGAGGCAAGCGTCAGAATATTGGCTCGCAGAGATTCCATGGAGAAATCCAATGCTAACACCGCGTCAAATCGCTGCGCCAATTGACGCGTGAAACGTCCAGTGCCGCAGCCTAATTCTAATATTATTTTCCCAGTGCCAGGCCCAAGACGGGCCAGGCTGGCCTCCATCTCTAAAATGTCGTCTATTCCCCTATTTTGCGAAGACACTTCCGTTTTTGCTTTCGCATCCCGCACCTGCATCTCAAGCTGGGAGCGGTCATCTTGCAGCGTGGCGATCTCGAGTAAATCCAATATTCCTTCCTGGATGGAATAGCGCGCTCCGCAGGCAAGACAATGAACCGCGCCGTTGATTATAAAGTTGGCGGCGCCGCTGGCGGTTTCCTCCACGGCCAAAGCACCCGCGTCTTTATTGCAGCGGACATGGCTTAATAAACTTACGGGAAAACCTTTTAGCTTCATTTTAATGATCAAACTAAACTCCGATCAACCAGCGCCCCAAACCGGCCGTCGCATAATTTCATATCTCTCACATTGCTTCATTATTCTGTTCCGATGATATGGCGCATTTCTCCGATAAGCGCCTGGGCAATTTTCTCGTATTAACGAAAAAATTCGTTATAGTATTTTTCAGATGCGAACACGATGCACGTTAATAGCGCGTAATCGTAACACCGCCATCAATCTCTTCGGCGGTGCCGCCGAATTATCCAATTTTGTAAAATTTTCAAATCAAGTCGACTCAAGTTTAACACTATACAGCGTGGTGCCACTTCGTTGAATCCTTATCTTTTTCTGTTTTATACATTTCAGCGTCTAAATATCTATCCGCTGATAATATTCAGTGTCTTATTACTTCATGGATGCGGAGAAAACTCCAGCACACAAGATCAAAATAATTCCAGCGCGACTTCTATTACCGCCGCCGATGCGGCGCGTTTCTTAGAGCAAGCGACATGGGGACCGAATGAAGCGGCAATTCTAGAGGTGCAGCAAAAGGGTCTCGAGAAATTTATCGACGAACAATTTTCAACGCCGATATCAAGCGCAGGAAACTATCCATTGCTAGACTCGAATCCTGACATTGGCTGCCCTCCGATTGCACCTAACCACGCATTTTGTTTACGCGACAATTATTCAGTATTCCCCCTGCAGAACAAATCATTTCAAAACGCATTAACAGGGAAAGATCAACTGCGTCAACGGTTGGCGTTTGCGCTATCGCAAATTCTGGTCGTCTCGGCCAAGGAAGTAATCCAGCCTTATGCCATGGCGCTTTATCAAGAAACTCTCGCCAAACAAGCTTTCAGTAACTTTCGCGATATTCTACTGGCGATCACGCTCAGTCCAGCCATGGGCAACTACCTAAACATGGTCAACAATGTCAAGCCGGATCCCATCCGGGGCACTGCGCCTAATGAAAACTACGCGCGTGAATTGCTGCAGTTATTCTCAATCGGAGTCTATAAATTAAATCAAAATGGTACACCGCAAAAAGATAGCACTGGCCGATATATTCCCGCTTACGATCAAGATTCGATTGAAGGTTTTGCGCATGTTTTCACTGGTTGGACTTATCCCAATCGGCCGGGAAACACGTCGCAAGCGTTCAATCCTCCTTATTATGTCGGTTCCATGATTGCCGTGCCTGGCAATCACGACATAGGCGCAAAAAAATTACTGAATAATGTAGTTCTTCCAGCCAATCAAACGGCGACGAAAGATTTAAACGACGCCATGACCAACATATTCAATCATTCCAACGTGGGCCCCTTTATCTGTAAACAATTAATTCAACATTTGGTGACGAGCAATCCCAGCTCGGCTTACGTTAGCCGCGTTGCCGCTACATTTAATAATAATGGGCAAGGCATTCGCGGCGACATGAAGGCGGTGGTAAAAGCCATCCTTCTCGATCCTGAGGCTCGTGGAGACGAAAAAAACGACCCGCAATACGGTAAATTGCGCGAACCGATGCAATACATAGCCGCTATTCTCCGGGCGTTTAACGGGCAAAGCGATGGAGTTTTTTTGAGCGCCCAAAGTGCCGCGATGGGCCAAAATCTTTATGAAGCACCCTCTGTGTTTAATTTTTATCCGCCTGCATATCCCCTGCAAGGAACCAATCTTGTCAGCCCAGTATCAGCCATCTACAACGCCACCACGGTGCACGTGCGCGCCAATTTTGTTCATGCCGTGCTTTATTCGACCACTGGCATTGCTCCAGACTCGACGGTAACGGGCGCCACGGGCACCAAAATCGATCTCAGCCCCTTCATCGCGCTGGCTGATCATCCCGATAAACTGATGGATAAATTAGACTTGATAATGCTTCATCAAAGCATGTCAAACAGCATGCGCAATGTAATCACTCAAACCATCAACGCCATTCCAGTTACCGACAAGCTAAATCGTGCGCGCACCGCCATCTATTTGATTGTCACATCACCCCAATATCAAGTGGAGAGATAACAGTGTCCACACTTTCCCGCAGAACTTTCTTAAAACGGCTCGGCGCCATCGGCGCATTGAGTACGCTTCACAGCGTGGACATGTTGGCCATGTCCGGTGCGTTGGCGCAAGCCGCTAGCAATGAAGATTATCGTGCTCTCGTGTGCGTGTTTCTATTAGGTGGAAATGACGGTAATAATTTTGTCGTGCCTGCTTACGGAAATGATTACAACGCCTATGCCAGCATTCGAGGAGCGCTCGCCATCCCAGTGCAAGATTTTGTTCCGTTAGCGACAACGATCGGTAGTCCCGTTTATGGTTTGCATCCGCAACTCGCCTCTTTACAAGATATTTGGAATAACGGTGCGCTGGCGCTTTTATTTAACGTGGGAACGCTAGCGGAACCAACAACTAAATCCACCTATATAGGAAGTAAGGCGCTGATGCCTGATAACCTATTTTCACATCTTGACCAACAAATCCTTTGGCAAGGAACCGGTTCAAACAGCCAATTACGCAGTGGCTGGGGGGGCCGCATTGCTGATCGATTAAGCAGTCTCAACGGCGTCGCCGCGACGCCTACAGCCATCTCCATCGCGGGAGATAATCTTTACGTGACAGGCAACGTTACCAATGCACTGGCTCTCCCCGCGACTGGCGGTTTTAGTCTAACGGGATTTAGCAATTCCGCCATGGACACTGCGCGTCGTGCCGCCATGGATCAACTTCTCGCTATCGACCATGAGGCGATTTTGGTAAAAAGCACAGGTGACGTTATTAGACGTGGGCTTGAGAGCAGTAAAATTATTAACCCGGTGCTTACCGCCGCCTCTTCAACGGTACAAAATTTTTTTGCGGGGCAGAATAACAGTATCGCCAAACAATTATTACAAGTAGCCAAACTTATTGAAGCGCGCGCAAGTCTCGGAGTAAAACGCCAGATTTTCTTTGTAGCGATGAGCGGCTTCGATACGCATGTCAATCAACTCGCTCTTCAATCAAAATTATTTTCTCAATTGGCGTTGGCCCTTAAATCATTCTATGACGCCACTGTGCAGTTAGGCGTAGTCTCCAACGTCACGACCTTTACTCAGTCGGACTTTGGCCGCACCTTGCAACCGAATACCAATGGCGGCACCGATCATGGCTGGGGATCGCATCATATTGTCATGGGTGGCGCGGTGCGCGGCAGACAATTTTATGGGCAGTATCCGACGCTGGCTTTAGATGGCCCGGACGACGCTGGCAAGGAAGGTCGGTGGATTCCTACTATTTCGGTGGATCAATACGCGGCGACGCTGGCAACATGGTTCGGTGTGTCGGCATCCGATTTATCCAGCGTCGTGCCAAACATCGGGCGCTTCGCCAACGCTAACCTTGGTTTTCTTGCGTAATATCGATTAGGCGCAACAAACCATTAATTAGCTTTTCGGCGCACTTCCATGACGTTGGGAATTTGATCGAGCAGCGCCAAAATCCGGCTCAAGATTTCAATGTTGCGAATTTCAAGCGTAAACGTCATATGCGCCAAGTTATTTTTATCGGTGACGGTGCTGACTCCAGTCACGTTAATTTTTTCGTTAGCCAGCAACGAGGTGATGTCGCGTAACAGCCCGCCGCGGTCGTGCGCGGTGATTTCAATCTTCACCGGATAAGCTTGATCGGTTTTACCGCCCCAACTCACTTCGATCAATCGTTCGTTGTGCTCGGCATGATGCCGCAAGGCGTTGACGCAGTCTTGTCGATGGATGGTCACGCCTTGTCCATGCGTAATAAAACCTACTATCGCGTCGCCCGGAACCGGATTGCAACATTTGGCCATGCGCGTCAGTAGATTGCCGATACCCTGAATAATGACATCGGAGGATTTATGCGTTGCGGTCGGCGCGCGCGGAATAATCGCGGGACGCTCTGTTTTCAGTGCTGGCTCGGTTAACTCTTGTATCGCCGTCATGAGTTGACCCGGTTTAATATCGCCACGGCCAACCGCCGCGAGAAAATCGTCGGCGCGATGATGCTGAAAACCTTGCGCCAACTTTTCATAATTGATATCGCCGATACCCAAGCGATGAAACTCGCGCTCCAGCACATTGCGCCCTGCGGCGACGCTGGTTTCGTGATTCTGCTCGCGGAACCAGTGGTTCACCCGGGTGCGCGCCTTGGACGTATGCAAATAACCCAAATGCGGCGACAGCCAATCGCGCGAGGGTCCGCCTTCCTTCACCGTCAAAACTTCAATGCGATCACCGGTCTTTAACGCATAGGTTAAAGGCACCATGTGACCGTTGGCTTTGGCTCCGCGACAACGATGACCGATATCGGTATGAATGTGATAGGCAAAATCCAACGGCGTGGCGCCAGCCGGCAAGTCCACGATATTGCCCTTGGGCGTGAACACGTAAACGCGTTCGCTAAAAACTTCCGATTTGAATTGATCGACAAAATCGGCGGCTTCGGCGATTTCATCTTTCCATTCGAGCAGGCTGCGCAGCCAAGCAATCTTGGCGTCATAGCTTCTATCGGCGCGCACGCCCTCCTTGTAACGCCAATGCGCGGCCACGCCCAATTCGGATTGATCGTGCATATCCTGCGTGCGAATCTGAACTTCCACCGTCTTGCCTTCGGGACCGATCACCGCCGTGTGAATCGAACGATAATTATTTTCCTTGGGCGTGGCGATATAGTCATCGAACTCACCGGGTACGTGCTGCCACAGCGAATGCACCACGCCCAAGGCGGCGTAACAATCGCGCACGTCCGTCACCAGAATACGCACCGCGCGCACGTCGAAAATTTTTTCGAAGTCCTTGGCTTTCTTTTGCATCTTGCGCCATATGCCGTAGACATGCTTGGGACGTCCCGTGACCTCGGCTTTAATATTCGCTTTCAGTAATTCTTGTGACAACGTTTTTATAAAACGCTCGATATATGCTTCGCGATCCACGCGTTGCTCGGCGATTAAGCCGACAATGCGCTGATATTCGGCTGGTTGCAAATAACGAAACGCCAAGTCCTCAAGCTCCCATTTCATCTGCCAAATGCCGAGGCGATTGGCCAGCGGCGCAAAGATATCCAAGGTTTCGCGCGCGATACGCTTTTGTTTTTCATCCGACAGCGCCGCGAGCGTGCGCATGTTGTGCAGCCGATCGGCGAGCTTGATGAAGACCACGCGCACGTCTTCGGCCATGGCCAGCAACATCTTGCGCAGGCTTTCCGCTTGCGCTTGATCGCGACGCATGCCTTCCGGCCGGTTTTGGAATTCTTGAATGACCTTCATCTTGGTGACGCCATCCACCAAATTGGCGATGCGCGCGCCGAACGACTGGCGCAAATCATCCAAGGTAACGCCCGTGTCTTCGACCACGTCGTGCAAAACCGCGGCGATCAAGGTTTCATGATCCAGCCCAAGCTCCGCGAGAATCTTGGCGACCGCCAGCGAATGTTGCACGTAAGGTTCACCCGATAAGCGTTTTTGGTCGGCATGCGCTTGCTGCGCCAACAAGACGGCGCGGCGCAGAATTTCCTTTTCTTCGGAAGAACGCTGGGAGGCTACGGCCATGAGCCAATTTTCGACGTCGACGTCGGTGCGCATGTCGCTGCTGGCTTGGCGTGTCGGTTTAACCATGAGTAAATTCTAAGGTCGGCGCAAGGAAGTTTAAATGTCTATAATCCAGTATAGCCACGTCATCCCAGTTAAATTCATGCGCCGCCTATTTTTCAGCACGATCATTGTCTTCGTTCTCGCTAACGCACTGGCTGCTTATGGCGCGCCAACCAACAGCGTGGATCCGGAATTGCGCGCTTTGGTAAGACAAGCCGCCCTGGAAACCGACAGCTTCAACGACCGCTTCGATGCCGAGGTATGGCTCGCGGACATGTCGCGGCGGCTGGAAAAGCGCGTGCCCGATCCGCGTTATCGCGTGGACTTGCTGCGCCACGTGCACTACGAAGCTTCGCGCGCCGGCCTGACGCCGGAAGTCGTCTTGGCGGTCATCGACGTGGAAAGTAATTTCAATCAGTATGCGATATCGGTGGCGGGAGCGCGCGGTTTGATGCAGGTCATGCCATTTTGGTTGAAAGAAATCGGCAAATCGGGCGATAGTTTGTTTCGCGTGCAAACCAATCTGCGGCTGGGTTGCACCATATTGAAATATTATTTAGATAAAGAAAAAGGCAATTTGTACGCGGCGCTTAAACGTTACAACGGCACACGCGAGCGCGCGTATTCCTTAAAAGTAGATAAAGCCCTCAAAACCCGCTGGTTCCCGCAATAGAATTAACTACGCATCGAAAAACCGGAAAAAGTCTGAAGCGCCACCGTTTGCATGGCCACCTGTGTAACGTGCGCATGCGCTGGACCTTGCCACAGCCACTGCTCCAGTTCTTTAAGATTAGCTTCCTCGCCACAAGCGAAAACCTCAACGCGTCCATCAGTAAGATTACGCACCCAGCCAGTGAGCTTTAATTGCCGTGCTCGAGATTCCGTCGAGGCGCGATAGAACACGCCTTGCACGCGCCCCGAGACGAGAAATTGTCGGCAAGCATTCATCGAAAGATTATTTTTTAGACGCTTGCTGACGCTTTTTCTGCAAATCGCGCAGAATGTCCTCCGCTTGCTGCTGCGTGACCGGACCAATGCGTTGGGTCAAAAATTTTCCCTCGGGCGAGAAAAAATAATAAGTCGGCGTGCCGATAAACATGCCCGTGCCCAGCTGCGCCGCGTCATCGGCGCTGCCAATCAGATTCGGAAAGTTGAGGCTTTGATCGCTGACAAAACCCTGGGCTTTGTCGCGATTGGCAAAACCGTCCACCGACAAACCCAGCACCATGGCGTCTTTATTGCGGTGTTCATCATGGAAAAAAGTCATGTGATAAATGTCACGGCGGCAGATCGGGCAATCGGCCGACCATATCGCCATAATGGTCCATTTGCCCTGGCCGATAAATTCATTCACGTTTCGATCCTTGCCATCGAACCCCTTAAGCACCCTATCCGGCCCCGCGGCCAGCGCCAATATCGGCATAAGGCATAACACCACGACAAACAGGCTGAATCGTTGAAACACATTAACCTCCGTTAATAAACCACTTCTTAGCTGCGTTACGGATGCAATCCCTCGGTCTGGACTCTATAATTCCTGCATCCACTTGGAGCCAACAATGAGTAAAAAATTCCGCACGGAAAAAGATACCTTGGGAGAATATCCGGTGCCGTTCGATGCCTGGTATGGCATACAGACGGCGCGAGCGGTGGAAAACTTCCCTATTTCGGGCCGTCGCCCGGACCGCGATTTTATCATCGCCCATGCGCGCATCAAACGCGCGGCGGCGACTGTGCACGAAACCGCAGGCGCGCTCGAAGCGCGCTTGGCGCGCGCCATTATCGACGCCGCCGACGCCATTATAACGGGAAAACACCATGAAGAATTCGTCGTGGATCGTTTTCAAGCGGGCGCGGGCACGTCGCATAACATGAACACCAATGAAGTCATCGCCAATCTGGCCAATGTAGCGCTCGGCGGCAACAAGGGCGAATACAAACCGGTGCATCCCAACGATCACGTCAACATGGGTCAAAGCACCAATGACACCATTCCCACCGCGATTCGTCTCGCCGCGCTGGCGAAACTTCCACGGCTGTTGGCGGCCGTGAATCACATGGTGCAAGCGTACGAAACCCTGGCTAAGCGTGAAGCACATACCGTTAAAAGCGGGCGCACTCATTTACAAGACGCCGTGCCCACCACGCTGGGACGTGAATTCAGCGCCTATGCTTGGATTCTGCGCCGCAGCGCCAAGCAATTACAACAAACTATTCCTTTATTATGCGAAACCGGACTGGGCGGTTCCGCCGTCGGCACTGGCCTAAACACCATCGCCAATTATGCGACGCAAGCCGCACAAGAACTGGCGCGTCTTACTGGCGAACCGATTCGCGCCGCGGATAATCTCGCGGCGCAAATGCAGTCGATGCATGATCTGCAACAACTCGCGAACGGAATTCGCGCGTTAACCCTGGAACTGACGCGCATCAGCAATGACATGCGCTTGCTGGCCTCGGGCCCACGCACCGGTTTCGCCGAAATCGAATTGCCCGCGGTACAACCCGGCTCCTCGATCATGCCTGGCAAAGTGAACCCCGTCATGTTCGAAATGCTGAATCAAGTTTGTTATCAAGTGCTGGGGCAAGATCAAGCCATCGGCCTCATGACACAGGCGGGACAACTGGAACTTAACGTCATGATGCCCGCCTTGGGCTCGGCGTTATTCGACGCCATGGATTGGCTTACCAACGCCATCAATGCCGTTACCGAAAAAACCTTGAGTGGCCTTAAAGTCGACCGCGACCGCTGCCGTGAATTCGCTCACACCAGCGTGGGCTTGGCCACGCTGCTCAACACCTCCATCGGTTACAACGCCGCCGCCGAAGTCGCCAAGGAATCGGAACGCAGCGGCCGGCCGGTGCGCGACATCGTGGCGGAAAAAGGCTTGATGAAACTGGAAGAATTCGATCGCTTGGTCGAACGCGCCGCCATTGAAGGCGCCCTCAGCCCAGCTCGACGTTAACTGGCATGGTGGTCTGGTTCTTGCAGCTACACTTTAGATATTTAAAGAGTCGCCAGCAATGAGGTTCCCCCTTTAATGGAATTGCAGCTTTCCTTACCCAAATTATCGGCGCGTCGTTCCGATGAAATAGAACTACATCCGCAGAAACTTGAAAAATGGCTGAATGACATGCCGCTACTCAACGTGGCGGACACCAGCCGTAAAGTATTCTCCGCCTTGTCGACGCATAATCGCGTGGAATTCGACGATGCGCTGCGCCTCCAATTACTCGAGCTGTTTCGCAAACCGATTGGCGAACTGGTTTTGGAACTGACGCGCCAATATATTGGCCTGCCCCTGCCCTTGGCCGAAAAACACAAAGCCATCGCCGAACAAAACCGCCAGTTCCAACTGGAAATGGCGCATGGTTACAAACGCCTGATACTGAACATCGCCGCCGAACCCATCGGCAGCGTCGCCAGCCAAGCGAAACAGGCCCTGCTGATTCAGCGCGCCATGCGTCATTTAACCGAGGTGCTTAAAGTTTCGTTCCAAACCTATTCGCCTTTTCCTCAAGGCACGTGGATGGAAATACATCGCTTGTATCGGCATGCGGAAAAATTAGGCTTGGCCAAAATAGAAATCGACGATCCAATGAATCTGGCCTGCGCCAAATCCAGCGTTAGCCATGCTTATCACCAAGCGCTGTTGTTGGATTTCAGCGACCCCTATCATCTTCCGCCGCGCATGATCGATCGCATTCATCATTATTTGGATCGTTGGGCGTCCTTGGCGATGCTGACGGAAGCCAGCGTGCTGCACGATCCCACTTGTCAGTTTCTAATAGATCAAGAAAGCGATCACGCTGGCATTGCTTACGCCGCCGAAACCAAGCTCGACGAACCGCAACGTTATCGTTTGCTTAACACCGTCGCCTTGTCGCGCCAGGTTTATACGCAACTCACTTTGATCAAAGGCGGACAAACGCCGCCCGCCGATGGGCTGCATGAAAATTTCTTTCAGGAAGCTGGACAAGATTTATTGCGGCGCCTGCTCAGCGCCTGGGGCGTTAACCCGCAACGCGCGTTCCGCCGCAGCCCACGCAGCGGTCATCAAGTGGAAATGGCCATCGGGCTCGACGCCATCAACTATTGGATCAACGGCGGAAAGAAATTCATGGTGAGCTCCACCTTCGTCGGGCCGATGCCGCAGCGCAACGCGATTGGCGTGCCGATCATCAAACACAAGGAAGAACATTTAGCACCGCGCGAATTATCCACCTGGGAAGTGGATGATGAAAGCGCGGGTGGTTTGTCACTGTCCAAGAGCGGACAAATCGGCGTGCGTCTTCAAGTTGGCGACCTGTTGATCACGCGCACGCCCGGCGAAGGCAATCCGTGGAGCATCGGCGTGATACGCTGGGTAAAAAGCCCGGGCACATCCAACATTGAAGTCGGCATACAACGCTTGGCGCCCAAGGCCGAATCCGTGGTGGTTAAAACGGTGGCCGAGGACAACAAAGAAAGCGATTTCCTCCCCGCGCTGTTGTTGCCTGAAATAAAACCGCTTAAACAAGCACAGACACTCATTACCCACCGCGGCATGTTCAAGCCTGAATTGCTGATTTACCTGGACAACGGTTATCGTTTGTACAAAATAGCGCCGATCAAGCTAGTCGACGTGAGCCACGCGTTTGAACAATTTCGCTTCGATATTTTGAATCCCTAAATTTGGATTCAGCGAAAAAAATAAATCAGATCACCACCATTTAAAAAATTTTCTTTTCTTCGGTGCTGGCGCGTGTGTTGGCGCGGTTCTCCATTCTGGCAAAGTAGCGGTCACGACCGCTCCCAGCAAAATAATCGTCCAGGACAAATAAATCCAAATAAGAAACACGGGCAAGGCGGCCAAAGCGCCGTAGATCGCCTTGTAAGACGAAAAGTGGGTGACAAAAAAACCAAAACCGCGCTTGGCGATCTCAAGCAGCACCGTGGTGAAAAAACTTCCTAGCAACGCATGCCGCCAACGCACCGGATGATTCGGCACCACCGCATAAAGCAGCATGAACGCCAACCATCCCAAGATAATCGCCACCATGTTGAACATAAATACCCGCAACGGTCCCAGCGGCGTGTGCGCGGAAAAAAACGGCAAGGAAAAAAAATGCGAAATGATGGATAAGCTAAGACCGACCAGCACGGGCCCAAGAAGCAACAAGGCGCCATAACTCAAATAGCGATGTAGACGTTTGCGCGTATGCGGCACGTGCCAAATATCGTTAAAAATCCGCTCGATCGTCGCCATCACCATCAACGAGGTGACGACCAAAAAAATAAGCCCCCAGCTGGTTAACCGATCGGTGTTGGCGGCGAATTGGCGCAAATAGCGGCTCACGACCTCACCGGAGGCGGGAACCAAATTGCTATAAATAAATTCCTGCGCCATCGCCATCCAAGACTCGAACGCCGATAGATGCGAAAATACCGCGAAGGTGACCGCCGTCAGCGGCACCAAGGCCAGCAAGGTCGCAAAAGAAAGCGCGCCCGCCACGCGCGAACAGCGGTCCTGACTAAACCGTTGCGCGATCTTGTAACCAAACTGCCAAACTAGCCGAAGGAAACTCACGAGTAGTATATTGTCGAAATCCGAAATGCAACGAAGATTTTAAAATCCAATCAGAGTCAGAACTATATCATCACAACAAAATATCGGGAAACTTCCATGGTCACCATCTATCACAACCCGCGCTGCACCAAATCGCGCCAAACTTTAGAGTTACTTGAGCAACGCGGCATCAAGCCGAAGATAATCGAATACCTCGATACGCCGCCCTCCGCCGCGGAATTAAAACATCTACTAAAACTGCTGGGAATGCCAGCGCGCGAATTGCTGCGAACAAAAGAAGATGAGTACCGTCAGGAAAAATTAGACGACCCTGGTTTATCTGACGCCGAGATTATCAGCGCGATGATTAAACATCCGCGCTTGATCGAACGGCCTATCGTGGTGGCTGGAAATAAAGCGGCGATCGGCAGACCGCCCGAGAAGGTGCTGAAAATCCTATAACACAATCATCGCAACGCCAGGCTAGGCGGCGCCTATGCCTTCGTTACTCATCTCTTCCAGTTCGCGCAAAAACGGAATCGTTACGCGGCGTTGATGCGTTAGCGACTCGCGGTCGATGCGGTCTAACAAATAAAAAAGAGAATGCATGTCGCGCGGATAGCGGTTCAAGATATAGCGCGCGACGTCTTCGGGCATTTCGAAACCACGGTTATGAGCTCGCAATTGCACCGCTTCCAACTTTCCAGCGTCGCTCAAGGGCTGCAGCGCATACACCGTGCCCGCCGTCAGACGGCTAACCAAATCTGGCAAACGCAAGCCGAGGCGCGCGGGCGGCGTGGCGGCGGTCGCCACTAGCATTCCATGAGTACCGCGCATGCGTTCAATCAAACTAAACAAGGCGGTTTCCCATTCCGCGCGCCCAGCGACGCGCTCTATGTCGTCCAGACAAACCAAGGGCGCGGTTTCGCCGCTTTCAAGCAAGGCCGGAGAAAGCTCCATGACTTCGTGCAAGGGAACGTACACGGGCGCCATGCCCAACTCTTGCGCCAAGCGGCAAGCGGCTTGCAGCAAATGGCTCTTGCCTAGACCGTCGGCGCCCCACAAAAATAGCATGGCTTGCGGTGATGTCGGCGGCGCGGCGGCGCCGACCACGGCTCGGCGCAAACGATCCACGGCTTCGCGATTGGCGCCAGGTAAAAAATTACTGAACGAGGAAGCATCTTTAAGACGCAAATTTAAAGAAAGCTGCGCGCTCATGATGCGGGCGGAGGACGCTTCGGGCGCGACGGTTTAACGCGCGGGGTATCGGTGGTTTGTTTGCGATAAATGTCACGCAAGTGACGCAACCACACTTTCAACACCGCGGCGGTGGGTAGCGCCAGCAAAATTCCCGCGAAACCGAAAAGCTGTCCGCCCGCCATGATGGCAAAAATCACCGCCACCGGATGCAAGCCAATGCGGTTGCCGACCAAGCGCGGCGTGAGCAAAAAACTTTCCAATACTTGGCCAGTAAGGAATACGCCGAGCACCCACAATAACGATATGCCGTCGTGAAATTCCAAGTACGCCGCGAGGCCGGCGGAAAGCAGGCCGCTGATGAAACCCAGATAAGGCACGAAGCTGACGAGTCCGGCGAAGATGCCGATCGGCAACGCTAAATTCAAACCCACGAAACTCAAACCAACGGAATAAACCGCGCCTAAAACCAACATCACCGACAACTGGCCGCGCAGAAAACTTCCCAAGACTTGATCGGTCTCATGCGCCAATTGCTTGGCCCGAGCTTGTTCCCGCGTCGGCACCAGCATGATGGCGCGCGCCAATAATTTTTCCCAATCCAACAGCAAATAAAAGGTCACGACGGGAATCAACATTAAATTCACCGCCCAGCCCAACACGCTCAATCCCGAGCGCGTCAAATAAAAAAATAACGGCTTGGCCCAATCACCCAATTCACGCCAGTGATCCAACACCGCTGCGCGAAACGCTTCCATGTCCAACGGCAACTCAACGCCAAGCCGCTGTTGCAGCTGCGGCAAACCGGTTTGCTGCAACCAATCGAGATAAGCCGGAGCTTTTTTGGTGAATGAAATGATTTGGGCTTGCAGCGCGGGGATAAGGACAAACAACAACGCGGTGATAAAGAAGATGAATATAAAGAAAACCACCACCACCGCCAGTGGCCGCGGAAAATGCCAGCGCACGAAACGATTAACCAAAGGATTGCCGAGATAGGCCAGCAAACCACTCACTAAAAATGGCGTGAGAATCGGCCCGAGCAGATAAAGCAAGACACCCGTCACAATCACGAACGCGAGTTGGAAAATGAAACGAGTATCAGTCATGGCCTTCCTTCAGGGGTTCAACCTCTTTCATCACCGTCCAAATCCAGAGGTAATGCAGTCCGCTTGCCACCGTCGTCAACAATACCGCATAGATCAATAAGCTGACTAGCGGAGGATAGACCAGTCCCAACGCTTGCTGAACAAGCACGATGATCACCAGCATGATCTGCATCAAGGTGTTGAATTTGCTCAGCCAGCTGGGGCGCATCTGCACCGGACCGACCATGGAGGTATAAACCAAATAACCGCCGATAATCAGTAAATCGCGAAATGCCACCGTGAGCATCAACCAGAACGGCAAAATTTCTAATATCGTCAGCATGACATAAGCGCTGACCAAAAGAATCTTGTCGGCCAAGGGATCGAGGATCGATCCCAAGCGGCTAACAAAGTTAAAGCGCTTGGCAATAAAACCGTCTAAACCATCGGATATGCCCGCAATAAAAAAAACGCCCAGCGAGGCGGCATAGTGCTGTTCCTTGAGAAGCAGTATCAGCACTGGCGCCAAAGCGATGCGGGACGCGGTAATCAGGTTGGGCAGATGGGAAATATTCACAATCAGTCCGTCTTGGCCATGCTAAAACTGCGCAGTGTTTCCAGGGTACTGGCGCAAGCTATAGTTAGGGGCTTTCTAAGTCAACCTTTGCTTGATGCATGGGCTGCGGTGCATGGCCAAGCCTGATTTCCGTCGCGATAGTCGACATAAACTGGCATGGGATGTTTACGTAAACAGCGACTCGCCCTACCATACGCATCCTGTTACGAACCCGGAGTTTGCCGTGAACAAACCGCGCGTTTCCCTTTCCTATCGCGACGCTGGTGTCGACATCGAAGCCGGCGATGCGCTGGTCGAAGTCATCAAACCGATTGCGCGCGCCACGCAACGCCCCGGATTGTTGGCGGGCGTGGGCGGCTTCGGCGCGCTATTTGAAATTCCACCGGGCCAGTATCGCGAACCGGTGTTGGTTTCGAGCACCGACGGGGTCGGCACTAAACTCAAACTCGCGATTGAACTCAAACGCCACGACACTATCGGCATCGACTTGGTGGCGATGTGCGTCAACGACATCGTGGTGCAAGGCGCCGAGCCGTTATTTTTTCTCGACTATTACGCCACGGGTAAACTCGACAACAGTGTCGCCCAAGTCGTGATTCGCGGGATCGGCGAAGGTTGCCGCCAAGCCGGATGCGCTTTGGTGGGGGGCGAGACTGCCGAGATGCCTGGCATGTACGCGGCGGAAGATTACGATCTCGCCGGTTTCACCGTCGGCGTGGTGGAAAAATCGAAAATCATCGACGGCTCGAAAGTGAAAGCCAACGACACCTTGATTGGCATCGCCTCGAGCGGCGCGCACTCCAACGGCTATTCGCTGATCCGCAAAATTCTCAAAGTACAAAAAACAAAACTGGATCAAACGCTCGACAGCCGGCCGCTCGGCGAAGTATTGATGGCGCCCACGCGCATCTACGTAAAACCTTTGCTCGCTTTGCTGCGTCAGATTCCACTGCATGCGGCGGCGCACATCACGGGCGGCGGATTGCCCGGCAACGTGCCGCGGGTTTTACCCGCTGGCGTGCGCGCGGTCATCGACGCGCGCGCCTGGAAACGTCCGGTGCTTTTCGATTGGCTGCAAGAAATGGGCGGCGTGGAAGAATTTGAAATGTACCGCACCTTCAATTGCGGCATCGGCATGGTGTTGGCGCTCGACGCCGCCGACGCCGAGAAAGCGCTCAAGATTTTGCAAGACGCGGGCGAAACCGCCACCATCATTGGCCACGTCGAATCGCATCCCGGAGAAGACCAGGTTGTTATTTTAAAATGAGCGCGACGCGCGCGGGCGTGGTGATATTGATCTCGGGCCGCGGCAGCAATCTGCAGGCAATTATCGATGCCACGCGCTGCGGACAAATACCCGCAGATATCAAAGCCGTCATTTGCAACAATCCCAAAGCACCTGGGCTTAGTCTGGCGCGCGCGGCTAACATTCCGATACACATTGTCGATCATCGTGAGTTCACAACGCGCGAACAATTCGATCAGGCGCTCATAAAAAAAATCGACGCTTATCAACCGCGGCTGGTATTGCTCGCAGGATTCATGCGTCTGCTTAGCACCGAGTTTATCGATCACTACGCCATGCGGCTGCTGAATATCCACCCTTCTCTGTTGCCGAACTTTCCAGGCCTGAATACTCACGAACGCGTATTACAAAGCGGCACCAAATATCATGGCGCCAGCGTGCATTTCGTTACTCATGAAATGGATCGCGGTCCGATCATCATTCAAGCCCAGGTTCCAGTGAAAAGCGGTGATACCGCGGAAACATTGGCCGCGCGGGTACTGCAACAGGAGCACCGAATATATCCCATGGCGATACGCTGGTACTTAGAGAATCGACTAGCTATTAAAAATGGAATAGTTTTGCTGGATGGCAAGCTACATCCCGATCAAGGGTTACAATGATATTTCTCGTAATCTTCAAATCTAATCATATACTAATAAAGATTATTTAATTTAGTCAGGAATAAACAGCCACATAAAGCGCGTCTTACACAAAAGGAGAAATTGTTCATGCGTAAATTTTTTAGCTTTATCGTTTTGTTTTCACTCAGTCTGATGCCGATTAACCACAGCTACGCCGATGCAGCCAGCAAAGTGGTTTACCACGTTAACCTTGGCAACGAGCAAGCTTCCGATGCACTGCGCAATATCAGCAACCATCTTGCTGTGGACCCCACGGCCAAAATTATTGTCGTCACACACAGCGCTGGCGTTGATTTTCTTTTAGATGGCGCGCAAGACAAAAATGGAAACCCGTATAGCGGACCGGTCGCGGCATTGGCCGCCAAAGGCGTGGAATTCCGCGTCTGCAAAATCACCCTCGACCGCCGCAAGATCGACCCTAAAAAAGTGATTGCCGATGCCAAACTGGTGCCGTCGGGCGTGGTTGAAGTCACCAAATTGCAACAACAAGGCTATGCCTATCTAAAACCCTAAAATGCCTGAAAGGCAAACCGTCTCTCTCCTCCAGCCCGCGACGTTTGCGGGCTTTTTTTTGTTTGTTAAAACATCCTTGGAAGTATTGGAAGTAATAGATTGTTTTCATGCCTTTTCTAGGCAAACGGGCACGGTTTGTTGGCTTTTCCCTGGTCCCAGGGAATAAACTATGGACAAGAACAGTCTTTTACCCACATAACTGCTGGATTTCTTAATACTCATACTTATGGATGTTTTTAATTTTTTATGCCGTAGCCGTGAAGCCAAGGCCAGGCTCGAGCAACACCGCCTGCGGCTTTACCGCATCGCTTATTCCTGGACGCACAATGCCGCGCTGGCGGATGACCTGGTCCAGGAAACGCTGACCAAGGCGATGCAGAAGTCGAGTCAGTTGCGCGATCCCAACGCGGGAGAAGCCTGGCTTTACAGCATACTGGCTAATTGTTTCCGCGATCATTTCCGCCGCCATCGCGCGTCGGAAGAAATAGATAACAACACATTAATAGATGATTCCACCCCGGAGAAGGAGAGCAGCGAGCAGCAAATCGTCCTGAAAGTCAGGGCGGCAATCGCTAAATTGTCGGAAGGCCAACGCCAAGTAGTAACCTTGGTCGACATTCAGGGATTGAGCTACATGGAAGTCGCTCAGATCTTGAGCGTCCCGATCGGCACGGTCATGAGCCGTTTGTGCCGAGCGCGTTTTGCCTTAAAGGATTTATTAGCGGATCTCTCGCCCCACTTAGCTGACGAAGTAAAAATCCGGAGAATCAAATGAATAACCAGGAAAAGAAATTTTCTGACGAATTTATCAGCGCTTTTGTCGACGACCAGCTAACCCTGGAAGAAAAGCAACAAGTGTATGCGCGCCTGTCGTCCGACGACACGCTCAAGTGGCAGATTTGCGAATTGCGCAAAATCCACGACTTGGTCGGGCTGGCTTACAAAGAACCGCCGATGCCGACGCAGGGTCTGACGCCTTTCAAGCATAAACGCAAAAACAATCTCGGTATGGCCGCGGGCCTAGCCTTGATCGTAGGCGCCATGGCCGGTTGGTTTCTGCACCAAGCTCCCGCGCCCACCACGGCGAACACTCCTATGGTTGCGGCCGGTGAAAACGAATCAGCCAAAGTGTTGATTCACGTCAGCGATGGTCACGTGGATCACCTTAAAAATGCTTTGGATGAGGTGGAAAGCTTGATGCAGTATTACCGCGACTCCAAGCAAATCGCGCGCGTGGAGGTGGTGGCCAATGGTCAAGGACTAAACCTGCTGTTAGAGGGCATCTCGCCCTTCGCCCAGCGTGTTCAACGCATGCAGAAAAAATATCCGGGTTTAAGTTTTGTCGCCTGTCAGAATACGATTGAACGGTTTCAGCAAGAAGTGGGCGTATCCGCCAAGCTGTTGCCAGGCGTGACCGTCATCGACTCAGGCGTCGCACAAATCATGCGCCGTCAACATCAAGGCTGGGCCTATATACAAGTCTAATCAATCTTATAACTATATTTAGGAGACAATTTAAAATGAATAAGTTTATATCTCTCGCATTCGCCGCCTTGCTTGGTTTAGGTATTAACCTGAACATGGCTCAAGCGGAAAATTACGGCAAACAAAAAGTAGTTTATCACGTCAATTTCGACGATGAAAAACAATTGAAAGCCGCGCTTGGCAACATACAAAATCATATCAACGCCGTAGGCAAGGAAAATATCGACCTGCGCGTGGTGATGCACGGTCCGGGCGTCGCGCTGCTGCAAATGGCGAACAAGAATCCGGATTTTGCGGACAAGATCAGCAACCTCAAGCGCCAAGGCATTCACTTCAACGTGTGCAACAACACCTTGCAAGGCAAGAAGATTAACTACAAGAACGACCTGTATGACGTCTCGCAAGAAGACATCGTCCCCAGCGGCGTGGCCGAAATCGCGCACTTGCAATCACAAGGCTTCTCTTACGTAAAACCTTAAGAGAACATCTTTCTCTCTCCTCCAGCCCGCGGCGTTTGCGGGCTTTTTTTTGCCTGCTATTCTAGGTAGGACTGGCGCCGTCGGCGCCTTCTGGGCACATCATAAAAATGCAAGTGTTCGAAGCCTTTCCTTCCACCGCCGAAATCCGCGATTTCTTAAATCTCACTTCCACTTGGTGGCAGGTGGGCATTCTTCTGGCTGGCATGCTGCTGGCCAAATTGATCGGCAGCGGGCTGCAAAAATATTTTCAAACGCTGGTGCAAACCGGCATCAAGGAAGGCATCGGCCGCACCGCTTTACGCACCGCGATGCTGGCGCTGGTGCCGCTGCTGTTGTGGCTGTGGCTGGTGGCGGCTCACACCATTCTTCATAAGCGCGGTGAAGTTACCACGCTCTTATATCCAGCAATGATTTTAGCGGGTGCTTTGGCGGTGATTCGCATGGGCGTGTTCGCCTTGCGGCACAGCTTCAGCCCAGGCAGCAAATTGAAAGCCTGGGAAGGCGTGCTCACGGTCACGATCTGGACCTTGGTGGCGCTGCATATTTTGGGTTGGTTGCCGTACGTCGAACAAATGCTGGATGAATACGCCTTCACGTTCGGCAAAGTGCGCATCTCGCTCTACAACGTGGTCAGTTTTGTGCTGTCCATTGCCTTGATGCTCTTGGTCGCTCTGTGGCTGACCAGCGCCATCCGCGACCGCGTCACGCGTAGCGAAGCACTCGACGACAGCATGAAATTGGCGTTGGCCAAGCTCATTAAATTTGTCTTGCTGACGCTGGCGGTGCTGCTGGCGATGATCACCGCGGGCATCGACATCACCGCGCTGACGGTCTTCGGCGGCGCGCTGGGCGTGGGGCTCGGTTTGGGCTTGCAACGCGTGGTGAGTAATTTTGTCAGTGGTTTTATTCTGGCTTTCGAGGGATCGATTCGACCGGGCGACGTGATCAGCTTCGGCAATACTTTTGGCACGGTGAAAGCCCTGCATGCGCGTCACGTCGTGATTCACACGCGCGACGGGCTCGACATTCTAGTGCCAAATGAAAATCTGATGACCTCGGATATTACTAATTGGTCCTACGAAGGCGACCGTCGTATTCGTTTGCGATTGTTGGTGCAAATTGGTTACGACGACGATACTGAACAAGCGATCGTGCAGTTAGAGCAAATGGCGCGCCAAAATAAACAAGTGCTCGCCGATCCCGCGCCCACTGCTTTGGTCGCTGGTTTTGGCGACAACGGCATTAACCTGGAATTGCTGGTGTGGATCGAAGATCCCGAGCACAGCGGCGACGTGCGTTCGCAACTTTATCGGCATATCGCCAAGGCTTTCAAAGCCGCGGGCATTAGCCTGCCATTTCCGCAACGCGAAATTTACATCAAGGAAGCGGCGGGAATTTTCCGTCATGCCGCCAAATCAGATAGTCCTGCAGAATCCGCGCATGATCGAAAACCAACGCCGAAGGCAAAGCCTCCGGGCTAAACACCGCGACACCCGCGGCATCGTCTTGCGCCCGCGGTTCGCCTTGCGCCTCGGCGACATACACCACGGAAGCGGTATGACTGCGCGGATCGCGGCTGGGATCGGAGTAACAACCGAGTAAAATTGTAAGAGTTACCTGCAGCGCGGTTTCTTCCTCGGCTTCGCGCACCGCGGCATGCTCCACCGTTTCACCGACATCGACAAAACCGCCAGGCAGCGCCCAACCATGCGGTGGATTCTTGCGCCGAATCAAGACCACGGGTCTGTCGGGACGATCCTTGAGCTCAATGATGATATCCGTAGTCAATGCGGGAGTTTTAGGTACGGCCATGTCCTTATATCAGGCGCTTTTGCGCGAATAGATGCAAATTTGAACGAGAGTATTTTGTATCGAGTATACTTAACACATCATCTCGGCTAATGAAACGGGGGTTTCGTTAATGCTACAAGGACTTATTGTTCTGCCATGGTGGGGTTATCTCATCGTGGCGCTGGTTTTCACACACATCACCATCGCGGCCGTCACCATTTATTTACATCGCCATCAAGCGCATCGCGCGCTCGATTTGCATCCCATCGTCAGTCATTTCTTCCGTTTATGGTTGTGGCTCTCGACTGGCATGGTCACCAAGGAATGGGCCGCGATTCATCGCAAGCATCACGCCAAGGTAGAAACACCCGAAGACCCACACAGTCCGCAACAATACGGCATCGATAAAGTATTTTGGCAAGGCGCCGAACTTTACCGCGCGGAAGCCAAAAATCTCGAGACTATGGACAAGTACGGTCATGGCACGCCAGACGACTGGATGGAGCGTAATCTTTATACGCGGCATAGCAAGAAAGGCATCGCGCTGATGTTCGCGATCAATGTCGCGCTGTTCGGCCCGCTTGGCATCACCATTTGGGCGATACAGATGATGTGGATTCCGATTTTTGCCGCGGGCATTATCAACGGCATCGGCCACTATTGGGGTTATCGCAATTATGAAGTCGCCGACGCCAGCACCAATATCGTTCCCTGGGGCATTTTGATCGGCGGCGAAGAGCTGCACAACAATCATCACACCTTCGGCAGCTCGGCCAAGCTCTCTTCCAAATGGTGGGAATTCGACATCGGCTGGATGTACATCCGCATCATGGAAATTTTCGGCCTGGCGCGCGTCAAAAAAATTCCGCCAGAACTCACCTGCGACACGGCCAAGCAACATATTGATTTGGACACCGTCAAAGCCGTGATCACTGGACGCTTTCATGTCATGGCGTCGTTCGCACGCGAAGTCATGCATCGCGTGCACCATGAAGAATTAATGAAAGCCGACCGCAATAACCCCGAATCCTGGGCACTGCTGAAACGCGCCCGTCGATTAATGGTGCGCGAAACCACTTTGCTGGATGAAGCTTCGCATAAACGTCTGGACAGCCTACTGCAACAGAACGGTAGACTGAAAACCGTCTACACCATGAAGCAGAAGCTGCAAGACATCTGGCTGCGCTCCGCCAGCACGCAAGAGCATTTGATGCACGCTTTGCAGGAGTGGTGCCACGAAGCCGAGGCCACGGGCATCGAGTCGCTGCATCATTTCTCGCAAAAATTGCGCACCTATAAATTGGTGCCCGTACCCATTTGATTAATTTCTGACACCCAATAAAAAACCCGCCGCTGACGGGTTTTTTATTGGGTGCGATAAATTATTTCAGGAGACGGCCAAACGCTTATGCAAGGGGCTATGACGCGGAAAATGCGCCAACAGGAATTTCATCTGGTCCGCCAAAATTCGCTTGCCTTGAAGATAAATATATTCCGCGTGGGTCGGCGTAAACGGCACCGCCAGCAGTTCCAGACCCGCTTGCTCGGGCATGCGCCCGGCTTTGTGATTATTGCAGCGCTTGCAGGCGGTGACCACGTTGTTCCAGGTGTCCTTGCCGCCCATGGACAAGGGCTTAATATGATCGCGCGATAAGCCGCGCGCGGAAAATTGCACCCCGCAGTACATGCATAAGTGCGCATCGCGCGCGAACAAGGTTTGATTGTTGAGCGGCGGGACATAATGCGCGCGTGCTTTCAACATCGCATGACTATCGCCATGCGTGGCGACAATGGAGCTGATTTCGAGAATGGAGCGTCGACCGGTGAGAGCGTTATAGCCGCCGCGAATCTGATAAAGCGGCACGCCGCAGGTGTAAGCCACCTGCCCCAAGTGATAAACCCGGACCGCTTCTTTGAAATCAATCCATTCCAGCGGCATTCCGGATGCGTCGGTTCTCAAAACTTGTTGGTTGAGCGTATACACAAAACGGTCTTCCATAGTTCAAATCACGAGCAAGGGCGATATTTATCTCAGAAAAGTGGCTGTTTGTACATAGTTTAGCCGATCGGAAAGCCTCTGCACGGCTTACTTCCGAGTCAAAAACTAAAAACCCGGCAAGGCCGGGTTTTTAAAATACATTATTTAATTTTCGATTCCTTATAGGCCACATGCTTGCGCACGACCGGATCGTATTTCTTGAATTCAAGCTTGTCAGGGGTAGTGCGTTTGTTTTTGGTCGTGGTGTAGAAATGCCCGGTGCCAGCGCTGGAGACCAATTTAATTTTTTCACGTGCCGATTTAGCCATGGTTTAACCCCTTATACCTTTTCGCCGCGCGTACGCATTTCGGCGAGCACCGCATCGATGCCTTTTTTGTCGATGGTGCGCAGCCCGTTGCTGGTCAGGCGTAGCGTAACCCAGCGTTTCTCGCTCTCGACCCATAGGCGGCGCTTCTGCAAGTTCGGCAGAAAACGACGCCGCGTTTTATTGTTGGCGTGCGACACGTTGTTGCCGGCCATGACACGCTTGCCCGTCACCTGACATACTCTCGACATCGGAAATCTCCCAAAACGAACGGCTGAAAACCCTACAAGGCCGGCTTTTATATCAGAAAATACTGGGCATGGGTAGGCCTTCGATAAACCGCCAAAATGAACTGTTTAAAGCAGCCCACGCTCGCTAAACGACACCGTTTCACCGTCGCCGATCACTTAAATGACCCAGAAGTCATATCCACCCTAGACCGCACATGCGGAAAACTGCCCCACGCTTCGGGAAATAGGCGGATTCCAGCACTGATGTTCTCCTAGAACTCCTGCTAATTATCGCAATGCTTGCTAAGGCATGCTGCATCTGGCCTGCGTAAGTTCTGCTCAGGATAGCTATAGCTGTGGACATAATGGTTTGCTGATCTCTAAACATTACAAGATTTGACATTTGTATATTTTTTACAGATATTCATTCCCGTTAAATGCGATACAACTGCACTTGTCTTAAGTGCTAGATTGCAAAAATAATCAAATACCATTTCAGTTTTTTAGCCGTTACGCTACCAACACAGACAGTAAAAGCGAACGGAAAAATAATCTAAGAAGACGACATAAGTGCTATGGATAGCAAAAAACATTTCTTATCCTACCTTATTAGCCTGTTTATAGTTGTCACCATACAAATAGCGGGCTTTACGCTGCTGTGGAATAAAATGGCGGTGCAACAAGAATACGTCTATTTACCAACGGGGAATAACCCAGGCGTAAATGCAGGCACGCAAACAACACCCGTTGTCGCCGCCATTAAACTTACCGATGAAAGCATGCTGCGCGAAATAATCCAATCGGTTCTCAAGCAAGAACTTGCGTCCTATGCACGCCAGTTAAATACTGCGCCTCAATCTATGCAGAATATCCCAAACGATCTTCCAGATGTAAAAGAAAATTCTCCAACAAACATCCAAGCTCTGAATGAATCAACAAATATTGTGAGTGGAGCCATCGCGCAAGGAAAATGGACGCGCGAAGATAATGTGGCGTTGATGTCACATGTCCATCAACTCACACGCTCTCAGCGCTATAAGATCATGGATGAAATAGGTCAGGCTATAAATCGGCAGGAGCTAAAAATTGAAGATGCTCCTCCTGCTTTGTAAAAATACCTCATTAAATTTTATAGGAGGAAATCATCATGAAATAAATTAATTTACGATCTCATTATTTTTTTTAACCATTAAGGATAAATGGATAAATAAAAATATTTAAGGAGAAATTACTTATGAAAAACTTTAAATTTATAAAATATTTTCTTTTTGTTGTATTGGCAACAGCACCACTACTTTGCTGGAGTAATGGCAATTACACCCCTGGAACCGTGACCCTCTATAGCAACAATACCTTCATGGTTGGGGCTTACAATGTCCGATATAATCCAGCAGTATCAACAGGTAGAGTCTTCGTGGGCCTTGATCCTGGATCGAGCCTAACGATTTCTGGAACGAGTAGCAGTACAGGAGCGGGCTTTTTTTGTTCGCTAACATCACTAGATTCTTTATTTGCTAAGGCAGAAAAAGCTGTACTTTCCCTTGGAAATGGGTCAGTACTTATTGCCTCTAGAGGATCAACTACTACATGTACCAATGTACAAATACAGACAGGATCAGATTCATTAGATTAAGATTATAATGAGATTGGTCCCACGGCGCGGTCTTAAGCAGACCGCACCGTATTTTTTAATGTCCCCTGGATGGGTATGAATCACGAAAAATCAATTATTAAATTACGCAAACTTGTAGCAAACCAGCGTTTGATTGAAGCAAGAAATCTATGTCTCGATCTTAGCCGAATATACCCTCAGAACATTGCAATATGGTTGATGCGCGGAGACGTGCACCTACAGCTCAACGAATTCGATTCAGTTATTGAATGCTGCAAACGAGCTATTGCATTATCGCCTGTAACCTCGCTTAGTCCTGCACTTATTGATGTATATCGTGTCCTAGGCACAACATATCTAAAAGTTGGCCGTATATTCGACGCTATTAGTATCCACGAGCGCCTGATCGCAGCAACACCAAACGATGCGAACGCACACACCTTTATAGCAATCTGTCATCTACTTCTGGGTAACTTTCAACGTGGATGGCAAGAATACGAATGGCGGTTGAAAACCAAATATGTGGCTGATTCTTCATTAGGGGTGACACGCTGGAATGGTCAGTTACTTAATGGGAAAAAAATTTTGATCAACGTGGAACAAGGGTACGGTGATACGGTGCAGTTTGTGCGTTATGCACGCAATATTAAAGAACGAGGAGGAGATGTCACTCTTATGTGTCAAGCCGCCCTTTGCCCCCTGCTAGCCGGATGCGCGGGGATAGATCGGATTGTGGGCCAGGGCGATCTGGCACAACATCATGATGTTGAAACTATGCTCTTAAGCCTGCCAGGCATTTTTCAAACCTCGCTCGAAACTATTCCCGCTGACGTCCCATATTTACATGTGCCGCAAGGTGCTGGAACACAAGCAGTTGCGACGATTACCCGCCATACGGGAATTTTGCGCGTGGGCCTCGTGTGGGCAGGCGGAGCCCACAACCCGAACGACCGTCCTCGTTCTTTAAAGCTGAAGCAATTCAGCGATCTGTTCGGTATTGTGGGCATTAAGTTCTTTAGTCTACAGAAGGGTGACCCGGCAATGGAGCTTAAATCAATTCCAGCAGATACCATTACTGACCTTGATCCTTATCTCGAGGACTTCGCCGACACAGCGGCGGCTATCCAGGAATTAGATCTTGTCATTTCCGTAGATACAGCGGTGGCACATGTTGCTGGTGCGTTAGGGCGTCCGGTATGGACACTAATCCCCTTCGTGCCGGATTGGCGATGGTTGTTAACTCGCGAGGATTCTCCTTGGTATCCGACTATGCGATTGTTTCGGCAGCCTACACTAGGGGATTGGTCGTCGGTTATCACACGCATAACAACACAGCTAACCACCTTAGTTCAACAACAATCCACAGCGAGACTCCATCTTCATTGATTAACTATGGAAGACGAAACATCACTACGCACTGTCAGCGAATTATCAAGGATATCTGAACTATTCAATTCCAAATCAGATAAGCAGCCCACGCTCGCTAAACGACACCGTTTCACCGTCGCCAATTACCAAATGATCCAGTAGCCGCACATCCACGAGGGTCAGGGCCTCCTTGAGCCGTTGGGTCAAGGTTTCATCCGCGGGACTGGGCTCGGCCACCCCCGATGGATGGTTATGCACCAAGATCACGGCTGCGGCGTTGTGTTTGAGCGCGCGCTTGACGATCTCGCGCGGATACACGGCGGTGCCATTCAAGGTGCCACGAAATAATTCCTCAAAAGCCAGCACACGATGGCGGTTATCCAAAAATAACACGCAAAACACTTCGTGTTGACGGTCGCGCAACTGTGCCTGCAGAAAATCCTTGGTGTCTTGCGTGGAATTAAGCGCGACATCGCGTTTGAGTTTTTCGGCCAAAAAGCGGCGGCCAATTTCTATGCTGGCTTGGAGTTGCACGTATTTCGCATCGCCCAAGCCTGGCGTCTCGCACAACTCCTCGGAGCTTGCGGTCAGCAATTCGCGCAAACCGCCAAAACGCCCCAGCAAAGTGCGCGCCACGTCCACTGCGGTTTGCCCGGGCACGCCTGTGCGGATAAAAATGGCGAGTAATTCGGCGTCCGAAAGCGCCGCGGGGCCCTGCTGTAGCAGCTTTTCGCGTGGACGCTCCAGTTCGGGCCATTCGCTTATTATCATTAATATTCCTCCTTGTTATTTGTCCCCTTCCCCTGGGGCAAGTACACTTTAACACATGGGCACACTCACCAATAAACACATCCTGCTCGGCGTCACGGGCGGCATCGCCGCCTACAAAAGCGCTGACGCCGCGCGCCGCTTGCGCGAGGCGGGCGCGGAAGTGCGCGTGATCATGACACGCGCCGCGGCTGAATTCATCACACCTTTAACTATGCAGGCCGTCAGCGGCCATCCGGTTTATCAAGAACTGCTCGACACTAACGCCGAAGCAGGCATGGGACATATCGATCTTGCGCGTTGGGCCGATGCCATATTGGTAGCGCCTGCGAGCGCCAATTTTATCGCGCGCCTGGCACAGGGGCGCGCGGACGATTTGTTAAGCACGGTTTGTCTGGCGACCGAAGCCATCGTCGCCGTCGCGCCCGCCATGAATCAACAGATGTGGAACAACGCCGCGACGCAAACCAATCTCGCCGCGATTAAAAAAAATGGCGTAAAAATTTTCGGGCCCGGAGAAGGCTCGCAAGCTTGCGGTGAAGTCGGACCCGGCCGCATGTTGGAAGCCACGGAATTAGTAACGTTAACCAGCACTTTATTTAGCAGTGGCGAACTCGATGGACTGAATGTGGTGATTACCGCGGGTCCCACCTGGGAAGCGCTCGATCCGGTGCGCGGCCTAACCAATCGCAGCTCAGGCAAGATGGGCTATGCCATCGCCGAAGCCGCCATGGAAGCGGGAGCACGCGTCATTTTAGTTTCTGGACCCACGGCCTTGCCCAATCCGGAACGCATACAAACCATGCGCGTGCAGAGCGCGCGAGAAATGCATGATGCGGTACATGCGCACATCGCCAACGCCCATATTTTCATTGGCGTGGCCGCGGTGGCGGACTATCATCCCGCGCAAGTAAGCGCCGAAAAAATAAAAAAAGAAAATGACTCCATGGCTCTTAACCTAACGCGCAATCCCGATATTCTCGCCAGCGTCGCCGCGCTCGCCACTCCGCCCTACACCGTCGGCTTCGCCGCCGAAACCACGGCGCTGGAAGAGCACGCGCGGCGCAAACTGGAAAGCAAAAAAATCGATCTCATCGCCGCGAATTACGTGGGCGACGACCAAGGATTCGAGGCGGAAGAAAACAGCTTGCTATTAATCGCGCGCGACGGCATCGTCAAGCTGCCGACCCAAGCCAAAACCAAATTGGCGCGCGCGCTGATACAACATATCGCCGAAAAATACCGCGCCAAGCATGGCGCCAAGATACATCGACTACGGAGCTGAGCATGTCACAAATAGAATTAAAAATTCTCGATAAACGCATTGGCAAGGAATTTCCGCTGCCACGCTACGCCACGCATGGTTCGGCGGGCGTCGATCTGCATGCGTGCATCGACGAACATCTGCATATCACTCCGGGTGAAACGCATTTGATTCCCTCGGGCATCGCCATCCACATCGCCACCAGCAACATGGCGGCGGTGCTGTTGCCACGCTCGGGCCTGGGCCACAAACACGGCATCGTGCTCGGAAACTTGGTGGGCCTGATCGATTCCGACTACCAAGGACAAGTATTCATCTCGGTGTGGAACCGCGGACAAAATAATTTCACCATCGAACCCGGCGACCGCATCGCGCAAATGGTGTTCGTCCCCGTGGTGCAAGCGGAGTTCAAGGTGGTGCAAGACTTCGAAGAAAGCCAGCGCGGCGCGGGCGGTTTCGGTCATTCGGGGCGTAAATAGCCAGCTTCCGCCCCGCGCATATCCGCGGTTTGCCGCCATGGGTCGGAAGAACGCCGAGCTTTCCTGGCTACTGCCGATGTTTTCCCTATCTTTAATCAGAAGAAGGGGAAGAATCTTTATCCAACATAAAGACAGATAGCGCACATGGCCTCGTCGCTAACACGGATTTATCTGCGGGTTTTCTTGATCGTAGCGCTATGCCTGGCGGCCGCGAGCTATGCCGCCTACTTGGTCCTACGCGACATACAGCAATCGTCTTATCAAGCACAAGTCATGCAAACGGCGCAATCGCTGGGTGCGCGCATCACTGAGTTCACCACGCAACAGCGTCTCGTCCTGGAAAAATACGCGCGTCAACCAGCGGTGATAAATTTACTGCAACATTTCACCGCGGCCGAGCGCGATCGCAAGGAAGAGGAAATCAAATCTCAGCTTACGGGCGCGCTCGCGGTGCATTTGTTCCCGCGTAATAACGCTGGCGAAATATTTGCCACGGAGACCGTGGCGCCAGCCTGTATCGACTATGCGCGACGCGCGGCCGCGGCGAGCGACACGCCCGCCGCGCCTGAATTTCACGCCGTGGACGACGCTTCGGAACATTACGACTTAGCCGTGCCCGTGCGCGATGAAAATAAAAAACTCCTGGGCTACCTATTGGTTAGTTTCACGAACGCGCCGCTACAAGCCATGATCGAGCAAGCACTGATTCCTGGAGCTTATTTTGAGCTGCAACAAACCCTGCGCGGCGCGCCCGAACAAACGGTGCTGGTGGCGGGAGAAATTCCCGAATCCAATCCGCTTGTCATAACCAGCGTGCTCGGTGACGGTCCCTGGACCGTGGTATATCAAACCACGGAAACACCACCGCAGATTTTTTCTGGTAAAAGAATTTATTATGCCGCGTTTATCCTTTTTACTTTTTTACTTATCAATCTCGCGCTATTTCGTTTTTATCGTCGCGCCGTCAGCGCCATTCGCCACGATATTCGTTCGCTGATTCGCATGTTCCGCGATTTGCGCGAAGGCAGCGTGCGCGTCGACTATCCGATGAAGTTGCGCGAATTTTCCGAAATCTTCGATTATCTGCGCGACCGCGGACAGAAATTGGTCGAAGAGAAAGAAAAAATGAAAGGCATGGGCCTGATGGATCATCTGTCGCAATTGGCGAACCGCCGACATTTCGAAACGAGATTAAAAGAATTATTCCACGCATCCAAGACGAATGGACCTTCATCCGTGTTGATTATCGACATGGATCACTTCAAGGCCGTGAACGATAATCACGGTCACGACGCGGGCGATGCCTTGATCGTCGGTTTTGCCAACGCCTTGCGCAAGGTCGTGCGTCAAACCGACGTGCTGGCGCGCTTGGGCGGCGACGAATTTTGCATCATTTACACCTATGCGTCCTTGGAAAAAGCCCAAGCCCTGGTCGAACGTTTGCGCAAACAATTACCGCGCGAACTGCCCTTGACCAAAGGCGTCATTCATCAACTGCGTTGGACGGGCGGCTTGAGCGTCATGCACGACAAAGACAGCAAACCGGACGACGTGTTGTGGCGCGCCGATCAAGCCTTGCTGCAAGCCAAGGAAGCCGGACGCAACGTCACCAAAATTTACGACCCCGCCACCGGCTTACCGGGTAAAAAACAAATCTTAATCGGTTAAGTTTTCTCTGCTTTTTCCTGCCACAGAATAGGCTGCGCCTCGCCTGTCCTGATCGAATGCGGTAAACTGCCCGCTACTTTCAATCGAATAAACAAGCCATGTCTAAACTTGATTCCGCAGCCGCTTCGGTGGCTTCCTCTTTACCTCCCGAAATTTTCAAGGCTTACGATATCCGCGGCATCGTGGATAAAACCTTAACGCCAGACATTGTCGAACGCATCGGTCACGCCTTAGGCAGCGAAGCGCTGGCGCAGCAACAAAGACATTTCGTCATCGGTCGCGACGGACGACTTTCCGGCCCGGAACTTTCCGCGGCCTTGGCGCGCGGCATTGCTAAAAGCGGTTGCGATGTCATCGACATCGGCATGGTACCCACACCCGTTTTGTATTTTGCCATTCAATACTTGGGCGCGGGTTCGGGCGTGGCCGTCACGGGCAGCCATAATCCACCGGACTATAACGGCATTAAAATGGTCATCGGCGGTCATACGCTTTCGGGCGATGCCATTCAAAATCTACGCACGCGTTTATTGAATAATAATTTGGTGTCGGGCAAAGGAAATATTTCCTCCACCGATGTACGCGCCGCGTATATCGATCGCGTCGCCAATGACGTCAAGCTCGCGCGCCCCATGCGCATCGCCGTGGACTGCGGCAACGGCGTGGCTGGCGAGATGGCGCCGCAACTGCTGAAACGCTTGGGTTGCCAAGTCACCGAACTTTTTTGTGAAATCGACGGCCATTTCCCGAATCACCATCCCGACCCGAGCAAACCGGAAAATCTCAAAGACCTGACCGCTGAAATCAAAAAAGGGAAATACGATGTCGGCCTCGCCTTCGACGGCGACGGCGACCGCCTCGGCGTCATCTCGCCCGACGGCCAAGTCATCTGGCCAGACCGTCAAATGATTCTGTACGCACGCGATGTGTTGTCGCGCCATCCGGGCGCCGAGATCATCTACGACGTCAAATGCTCGCGCACGCTGGACGCCGAAATCCGCAAAGCCGGTGGCAAAGCCACCATGTGGAAAACCGGCCACTCTTTCATCAAAGCCAAACTCAAGGAAACTGGCGCGCTGCTCGCGGGCGAAATGAGCGGACATATCTTTTTCAAGGAACGCTGGTACGGCTTCGACGACGGCCTGTACACCGCCACGCGTTTATTAGAATTGCTATCACACGATTCGCGCCCGACGCAGGAAATTTTTTCCTCGCTACCGAACACGGTGAATACGCCAGAATTGAATCTCAAGTTTGCCGAAGGCGAACATTTCACCGTCATCAAAGAATTGGTGGCGCGCGCTCATTTTCCGGATGCCAAACTCACCACCATCGACGGACTGCGCGCGGATTTTTCGGATGGGTTTGGATTGGTGCGGGCTTCCAACACCACGCCCGTATTGGTGTTTCGCTTCGAGGCTGATAATAAACCTGCGTTGGATAGGATTCTGGAACGGTTTCGGGAGTTGATGCATTCGGTGCGGCCTGGAATAGCATTACCCTTCTAGGCTGTCATTCCCGTCTAACCGTCATTCCCGCGAAGGCGGGAATGACAGATGCTTATGGTGCGCTCCGCTGGCGCTCAGCACACCCTACTTTTCTTCGCGGGGTGACAATAATAAACATTCGGCGGGTTACGGCGCTTTGTGCCTAACTCGCCCTACATTTAATTTATCTATTTAAATCCAGCCAACCGTTTCTCAAAAGCCACCCGCCACCCCGCCGCCAACCCTGGCAACCGCGCCGCGCGCGAATATTCTTCGGCGCTTCCTTCACTAATCCGCAAATGAAATACATCGCGCACACTCATCGACCCAATAGCGTGCTCGATTAATTTAATAGCATCGCCCGCCTCTACCTTCCCCTCCATCAAGACCCGCACATAAAACCCCGTACGATTAGCAGCGGCGAAGCGCGCTGGAAAATTAGCGTCGCCCATGCGGATGCCTATCTTGAAACAAGGCGTACGTGGCTGACTTACTTGTACTTGGGCTTCGCCGATTTGAAATATATCGCCGATAAAAACTTTGTCTTCCAATAAACCCGTTATCGTGAAATTCTCGCCGAACTGACCATAGGAAAAATCCTGGCGTCGTAGTTCCTGCGCCCAAAAAGCATAGTGCTCGAACGGATAAACATATACTGCCTTGTCGGTGCCACCGTGTACCCGCAGGTCGGCTTGGCGGTCGCCATCCAGGTTCAATTGCCGCAGAAATACTGGCCCGGCTACCGGTTGCTTGAAAATGCCTGTGCTAATCGTCTGCCCTTGATGGGTTATTTCACGCGGCAGGCCGACATTGATGGAGATCAAGGTCATGCGGCGAACTTTATGTTAAAAAATGGGTCTTTCATGAATCATGTATACCGCATTTCTGGCCTAGGCTAAACTGTACAGATGTTGCACTGGTTCCATAAAAATTTAAAACCCATGGCTCGGGCCTTAAGCGCCGTCGTGGCGTCCTTGTGGTTGATGGCGGCGGTCGCGCCTTGCGCCATGGCGCAAGCGCAAACGATGGATTACGCCGAGCGCTACGCCATGATGCAGAGCATGGCGCAAGCGGGCATGAAGGATTGCAATCCAATCACGACGGTAAGCTGTCAGCTGCCTGACATCAATTCACCCACCGCCACCAGCCTGGGCGATTTCGCCGTCACCCCTATCCTGCTTAGCACGTTGCCGATCAGCTTTATTCTTGCGCCGCAAACGGTGCAACCGCCGCGACAAGATTTTTATAAGCCTAATATTCCAGCCCCTCCGCTGCACATTCAACACCTAACGCTGATCCTTTAAATCTCTCTAGCGCGTGCTCGCGCGCTGTGTCGTTTTTTATTCACGACGGTAAGGAGAGATTTTATGTTGCTTATTCATTTTTTATTTCGCATCGCGATAGTTTTATTTCTAGTTCTGACCAACGCGTCCGCCGTTTTGGCGGCGTCCGAACTTACGCTCGCCGAGACCGAGCGTCTGGCGCTAGAGCATGCGCCTTGGCTTTCGCATCACCGCACCAACGTCACGGCAGCGGCGGAACGCATTACCTACGAAGGCCGGCTGCCCGATCCGCAACTCACCTTGGGCGCGGTCAACGTTCCCACCGATACCTACAAGCTCGATCAAGAAGATATGACGATGGTCAATATCGGCATTCGTCAATCCTTCCCGCCAGGTAAAACTTTAAAACTGCGCAGTCAACGCGCGGAAAAACAATTGTCATTGGAGCAAGCGCGTTTCGAAATGGAGCGGCGCAATCTGTTGCTGCAGGTGCGCAACACCTGGCTTGAGCTTTATTTTCTGGATGAATCCTTGCGTTTACTTGAGATATCGCGGCCGTTAGCGGCGCGTCAACGTGAAGCGGCCGAAGGACGCTACCGCGCGGCCTCTGCTAGCCAACAGGAAGTCTTGCGTGCGCGTGAAGTGTTGGCACGCCTCGATGAACGCGAGCAAAGTTTGCACGCGCAAATGGAACGGCAACGCGCGCAGTTGGCGCGCTGGATTGGGAATGCCGCTTATCAACCGCTGCCAGTGGATGCACCCCAGTTGCCAGCGGTTCCCGAAAATTTCGCACCGTCACGACATCCCGAATGGATCGCCACGCAAGCGGGTCTTGAAGAAGCCCGCATTGAAGTAGACATGGCGCGCCAAGAGTACAAACCAGCCATGACCTTTGACCTCTCTTACGGTGCGCGTCAGTCACGACCGGATGGCATGGCGCGCCCCGACTTGGTGAGCGCCTTGGTCACCTTCGATCTGCCCCTATTCCGTTCTAAACGCCAAGACCCGCGCTTGGCGGAGAAACAAGCCATGGAGGCGGCAGCACAGTACGACACCGAAGATCGGCGGCGCGACCTGGAGGCGCGTTACCGCGCGGCGCGCGCGGAACACGACGCGCTGATTACGCGCGTGAAAATTTATTCCGAAAGATTGTTACCTGATATCGAACGCGAAACGCGCGTGACCGTTTCAGGATTCGCGCGCGACGCCGCGGACTTGCGCGAAGCGCGTCAGAAAGAGTTGGAAGCGAAAACGGAATTGGTCCGTCTGCGCGTGGATTTGGCAAAAAGCGAAGCCGAGCTGCTGTATCTCGCGGGGGAGGAAACACCATGAAGCGGAATCAAAAAATGGCATTGGCAGTGATCGTTGTCGCAATCATCGTTGGTGCGCTTGCCATCTGGTATTACCGCGCACCCAAATCCGACATAGCGGCATCTCCTTCAGCAAAAAACGAACGTAAAATTCTCTACTGGACCGACCCCATGCTGCCCGGTTTTAAAAGCGATAAACCGGGGAGGTCACCGATGAACATGGACATGGTGCCCGTGTACGAAGATGAAGCGCCAACCAGCGACGCCAACTCTCTGACGGTGGCGCCGCAAATCACCAATACTCTAGGCGTGCGCACTTACCCGGTGAAGCGCGCCGATTCGGTGCGGCGTCTGAGCGCACAAGGTTATTTGTTTCGCGATGGCGCGCGGCTTATGGCGCTGGTCGATATTCTCGACCGCGAGGCCAACTCGGTGCGGCCGGGTTTGGCGGCGAGCTTGCGCGTGACGGATTTGCCAGGACGTGAATGGAGTGCGGTCGTGGATAGCATCGAACGCGATATCGACATCGGCGGCCGTTCGCTTAAAGCACGGCTGCGCATCAAAACTCCGGATGCCACGCTTAAGCCGAATATGTTCGCGGAAGCGACCATCCTTATTCCCGCTTCGGGTACGCGCCTGAATATTCCGCGTGAAGCCTTGATCCGCACGGGCACACGCACCGCGGTTATTTTGGCGCTCGGCGCGGGAAAATTTCAGCCTGTCGAAGTGGTGCCCGGGGAAGAATCCGGCGATTGGATCGAAATACGCCAAGGCTTGAAGGAAGGCGACACGGTGGTGGTATCGGGACAATTTTTGATCGATTCCGAAGCCAACGTGCGCGCAAGCTTCGAGCGCATGCAATCCGCTCCCACGGAGGGAGCGCCGCCGTCGGCGCCGAAGCATGTGCATTAATTTTGCCATGGAATATTATTTTTTTAATTCGAGGCTCACATCATGATCGCCGCCATCATTCGTTGGTCGCTGCGCAATCGTTTTCTGGTATTGCTCGCCACCGCGTTCATCGTCGCTTGGGGTATTTATGCGGCGCTGCGCACGCCGCTCGATGCGATTCCCGATTTGTCCGACGTGCAGGTGATCATTAAAACCAGTTACCCCGGACAAGCGCCGCAAGTCGTCGAAGACCAAGTGACGTATCCGCTCACCACCGCCATGCTCGCGGTGCCAGGCGCCACCAGCGTGCGCGGTTACTCGCAATTTGGCGACTCCTTCGTGTATGTGATCTTTAAAGATGGCACCGATCTTTATTGGGCACGTTCGCGCGTGTTGGAATATTTAAGCCAAGTGATTCCGAAACTGCCGCGCAACGCCAAACCCGCGCTCGGTCCCGACGCCACGGGCGTCGGTTGGGTATATGAATACGCACTCATCGACCGCAGCGGCAAACACGACATCGCGCAATTGCGCTCGATACAAGATTGGTTTCTCAAATACGAATTGCGCGCGGTGGCGGGCGTCGCCGAAGTCGCCAGCGTTGGCGGCATGGTCAAGCAATATCAAATCGTCGTCGACCCCGCGCGGCTGCGCGCTTATCGGTTGACGTTGGCGCAAGTGCGCAGCGCCATCGAAGGCGCCAATCAAGAAACGGGTGGATCGGTGATTGAAATGGCCGAGGCCGAGTACATGGTGCGTTCGCGCGGCTATCTCAAAAGCGAAAATGATTTGCGGGAAATTCCGCTGGGCGTCAATTCTTCGGGGGCGCCGATCAAACTCGGGCAGATCGCTGAAATTCGCATCGGTCCGGAAATGCGCCGTGGCATCGCCGAATTGAACGGCGAAGGCGAAGTCACGGGTGGCATTATCGTGATGCGCCACGGTGGCAACGCGCTTGCCACCATTCAAGCGGTGAAACATAAACTCGAAGGCTTGAAAACCAGCCTGCCCGCGGGCGTGGAAATCGTGACGGTTTACGACCGCTCGGCCATCATCGAGCGCGCGGTGGCCAATTTGCGCGGCACCTTGATCGAGGAGTTCATCGTCGTGGCGCTGGTGTGTCTGGCGTTTTTGTTTCATCTGCGCTCCTCGCTGGTGGTGATCGTGACACTGCCTATCGGCATCTTGGTAAGCTTGATCGTCATGCATTACCAGGGCATCAACGCCAATATCATGTCGCTCGGCGGCATCGCCATTGCCATCGGCGCCATGGTGGACGCGGCCATCGTCATGATCGAGAACGTACACAAGCACATCGAGCACGAGACCATCACCGACGCCAATCGCTGGCAAATGATCGAGCGCGCGGCGCAGGAACTCGGTCCGCCGCTGTTCTTCTCGCTGTTGATCATTACTTTTAGTTTTCTGCCCGTGTTTGCGCTGGAAGCGCAAGAAGGACGGCTGTTCTCACCCTTGGCTTTCACTAAAACTTACGCCATGGCCGCAGCCGCGGGGCTGTCGATCACGCTCGTGCCCGTGCTCATGGGTTATTTCATTCGCGGAAAAATCCGCAACGAGCAAGAGAATCCCATCAACCGCTGGCTGATCAACACATATCGGCCATTGTTGGATAGCGTGCTCAAGCGGCCAAAAGTGATACTGTGGGTTTCAGCGGTACTCATCGTCGTGAGTCTCTATCCGGTGATGAAAATCGGCAGCGAGTTCATGCCCGACATGGACGAAGGCGATATCTTATATATGCCGACTACCCTGCCCGGTCTTTCCGCGGGCAAAGCGCAGCAACTCTTGCAACAAACCGACCGCATCCTAAAAACTTTTCCCGAAGTAAAAACCGTCTTCGGCAAGGCCGGGCGCGCGGAATCGGCCACCGACCCCGCGCCGATGTCGATGTTTGAAACTACCATTCAATTGCAGCCGAAATCCGCTTGGCGCACGGGCATGAACACCACCAAGCTTATTCAAGAGATGAATGAAGCGGTGAAATTTCCTGGGCTATCGAATGTTTTTGTCATGCCGATCAAAACCCGCATCGACATGCTCAGCACTGGGCTGCGCACGCCAGTGGGTATCAAAATTTTAGGACCAGAGTTAAACGTGATCGAAACGCTGGGGCGCGAAATCGAAAACACCGTGCGTGGCGTGCCTGGCACCGCTTCGGTGTATTCCGAGCGCGTGACTGGCGCGCGCTATATCGACATTCGCATCGATCGGGCGCGCGCCGCGCGCTTCGGTCTCAACGTCTCCGACATCGACGATATCGTCGGCAGCGCCGTCGGCGGCATGAACGTCACCGAAACCATCGAAGGACGCGAACGTTATCCGGTCAATCTGCGCTACCCCATCGACTACCGCGATTCGCCCGAGCGATTGCGCGCGCTGCCTCTTATCACCGCTTCCGGTTTGCCCGTGGCGCTGGGCGAAGTCGCCGACATTCGCGTTACCGATGGACCCGACATGATTCGCAGCGAGAACGCGCGCCTTTCGGGTTGGACTTATATCGACGTGAACGGGCGCGACATCGGATCTTACGTTCACGATGCGCAACGCGCGGTCATGGAAAAAGTGAAACTGCCACCCGGTTATTCGCTGGTTTGGTCGGGTCAATTCGAATATTTGCAACGCGCCATGGAGCGGCTGGGTCTGGTGTTGCCGTTGACGCTGGCGATCATTTTATTTCTGCTTTATTTAAATTTTCGCAATGCCATGGAAGTGTTGATCATCATCGGCACGCTGCCGCTGGCGCTGGTCGGTGGATTCTGGCTGCTTTATCTGCTCGGCTATAACTTGTCGGTAGCCGTGGCCGTGGGTTTCATCGCCCTCGGCGGTGTTGCCGTGGAAATCGGCGTGGTGATGTTGGCGTATCTCGATCAAGCGCTCAAGCGCCGCGAAACCGAGCGCGCCGCCAAGCATCAAAAACTCACCGATGACGACATACGTCAATCCATCATCGAAGGCGCGCTATTGCGCATCCGCCCTGTCACCATGACCAAGGTCGCGATCATCGCCGCGCTGTTGCCAATCTTATGGAGCCATGGCACCGGTTCCGAAGCCATGAGCCGCATCGCCGCGCCCATGGTCGGTGGCATGCTGAGCGTGGCGCTGCTGACATTAGCCGTGATCCCCGCGGCTTATCTGTTGTGGAAACAACGGACTTTGAAAGCACCTAAAAATTAAAAAACTTTTTTTAGAACGCCGTTCATGGCTCGACAAACTCACCATGAACGGCTTAGATAAACCGTTCGCCCTGAGCTTGTCGAAGGGTGAATCTCATTTGTTAAGCGCTTTAAACAATCATCCGCGCGACGCTTGACCCTGTACCTAGGTACGGAGCGTAGGCTTAACTCACGACAAACCGTTGAGTGAAAGGATCTATGTCTACGATCGAATTAATTTACGATAGCGACTGCCCCAACGTACCACCCGCGCGCGAAAATTTATTACGCGCTCTCAAACAAGCGGGCTTCGCACCCCAGTGGCAAGAATGGGATCGAGCCGATACCAAAGCGCCTACTTACGTGCGCGCCTACGGTTCACCGACGGTGCTGGTGCAAGGCCAAGACGTCGCTGGATCCAAGGGTTCGGATGCCGCGAGCTGCCGTATATACGTTAATGGCGAAGGCCGAAATCAAGGTGTTCCTCCGGTCGATATGATTGTCACAGCATTAAAAGAATTGTCCGCGATCCCTGCTTCCAAACCCAAACGTTTCGGCGCGGGCGTCGTTCCCTTGCTGCCAGCGATTGGCGCCGCGGTCATACCAAAACTTACTTGTCCCGCCTGTTGGCCCGCGTACGCGGGTTTGCTTAGCGCCATGGGTTTGGGCTTTATCAATTACAGTCCTTATTTGCTGCCGCTGACCGCGGTATTTTTTGCCATCGTGCTGATCACTCTGGCATGGCGCGCTAAAACGCGGCGCGGCTACGCGCCTTTGCTGCTGGGGCTAGTGGCCGCGGCGATAGTATTGATTGGAAAATTTTACTTTGACTCCGATAATGCCAGCTATCTTGGCGTGGCACTGTTGGTGGCCGCTTCGTTATGGAATACTTGGCCGCGGCGCAAGGCACAAACATCCTGCCCTGCTTGCACCTGAAATCAGTCGAATGGGAAAACCGTGGCGCAAATTCGCGCATCGCAAACAGGAATAACCATTGGCCGCTTGGCGCGCCAAGCGGGAATCAATATTGAAACCATCCGCTACTACCAACGACGCGGATTGATCGCCACTCCGCGCAAACCTCTCGGTGGCATACGTCGCTACGCCGATGACGCCCTAGCTAGAATAAGTTTCATCAAGCGCGCCCAAGAATTAGGATTTAGCTTGCGTGAAATCGCCGAACTATTAAAACTCGGCGATGGTTCCTGCAAGCAGACCCGCGCCATCGCCGAACAGCGGCTTACGGATATAGAAAAACGTATGCGCGACTTGCAATCCATGCGCATAACATTGACTAAGCTCATTCGTAGCTGCCGTGAAGGCGATCAACCACCCTGTCCCATCATTGCCAGCCTGAAACACGACGAAAAATAATTAATATAGGTTGGGTTGAGCGAAGCGAAACCCAACGATCCCGCTTGCCATTTAGTGGGCATCGCCCACTAATACATATTTCAATAAGTCGATGGCGGGCAATCCCCGCCCTACATTTTTCGAAGCCCTGCTCTGCCAAGTTTTATAAAGTGCTCATATCGAATCGCTACCGTCGGATATAATACTGCGCATGGGCAGAAATCGACTTCCACGGCCAAAAAGCTCCGCTTACATCACCCTGCAAGGCGCCGAACGGCTGCGCGCCGAATTGGATTTTTTGTGGCGCGTGAAGCGGCCGCAAGTGACGCAAGCGGTTTCGGAAGCCGCGGCCCAGGGCGATCGTTCGGAAAACGCCGAATATATCTACGGCAAGAAACAATTGCGCGAGATCGATCGACGCATTCGTTTCTTGCAAAAACGTTTCGATGAATTCGTGGTAGTCAGTCAGGCGCCAACCGATCCGTCGCGGGTTTACTTTGGCGCTTGGGTGCGGCTGGAAGACGAATCGGGCACAACCACGGAATACCGAATCGTCGGAGCGGATGAATTCGACACCGAAAAAGGCTGGATCAGCATTGATTCGCCCGTGGCGCGGGCTTTATTGAAAAAAACGGTGGAAGACGAAGTGATCGTGGTACTACCGCAAGGACGGGTAATTTATACGGTGTTGGAGATTCGCTATCAGGAGTAACTCGACGTTGGGCTTCGCTCTGCTCAGCCCAACCTACACCGTATTAATTAGGCAGCTTCGGGAAATTCGATTTCGACCAAATCGAGACCGGCCACGGAGCGGTGATACACCACTACGCCGTCGTGACAGATAAGACTTAAATTGGTGTCGAGAGCTAGGCGAGAATCTTGCGCGTCGTGCTGACCACCGCGCATAAACGCTAGGTGGGGCGGGTGCCAACTTCCTGTCTGCATTTCCATCGTCATCTCCTTGATTTACAGTCCTAGCTCAAAGAAATGCATAGGTCGTGCCAATTTAGCGCCGACCTGGATTTATAGTGGAAATCCGCGGTATTTTTAAATGCTTTTTTAAAACCGCCCAGCACCTAAGCGCCGCCCAGATACATGCGGCGCACATCGGGGTTGGCCAGCAGCTTCGCGCCGCTGTCGGCGAAGCGGTTGCGGCCCAGCTCCAAGGCATAACCGCGGTCGGCAAGCTCCAAGGCACGCGCGGCGTTCTGCTCCACCATCAACAAAGTGCGGCCTTGTTTTTTGAGCGCCAATAATTGATCGAAGATTATATCCACGTACTTGGGCGACAAACCGAGCGAAGGCTCATCCAGGATAACCAGGCGCGGATTCATCATCAGCGCGCGTCCGATCGCCAGCATTTGTTGCTCGCCACCGGACAGTTTTCCCGCGGGTTGCTGGCGGCGTTCATATAATCGCGGAAATTGTTCGAACACCTGCTGCACCGCTTGCCGACGTTTAACCGCGTCTTTCTGCAAAAACGCACCCATCTCGAGATTGTCGGTGACCGTCATTTGCGCGAACACGATGCGTCCCTGAGGAACATAACCGATGCCGAGCGCGGACATCACGTGGGCGGGCAAGTTGGCGATTTCACGGCCATCGAAAACAATCTGACCGCGCTGCGTCGCCACCAAACCCACCGCGGCTTTGATCACCGTGGACTTACCAGCGCCGTTCGGGCCGATGATGGCGACAATTTCTCCCGTGTTCACTTCCAAATCCACGCCGAACAGCACTTGCACCGCGCCATAGGCGACTTCCAATCCCTGAATGGATAATAAGACTGACATCAGGCGAGTGAAGCTTTGCGCGATTTGCCGAAATACGCTTCAAGCACGCGCTCATCGTTGCGTACCGCAGCAAAATCGCCGTGCGCCAGAATTTCACCTTCGCTTAACACGTATACTTCGGAGCACAAATCGGCGATGACTTCCATGTTGTGCTCGATGATCAAGAAACTGGTCCCCAGGCCATTGAGATGCCGCACCATGTCCCACAATGTCTGACGCAAGGTGGGATTGACGCCAGCGGCCGGTTCATCGAGCAAGATGAGCGCGGGTTCGCTCATGAGCACGCGCAAAAATTCGACCAATTTTTGCTGTCCATAAGAAAGATTTTTCCCCAACACGTCGGAGTATTCGTCTAAGTGCACTCGCTCCAGCAAGCCCAAGGCGCGTTCGCGTGCACGCGTATCGCCACGGCGTCCGGCGACGATGAGATTTTCCAGCACGGTCAGCTCGGGGAAAACACGCGACAGCTGAAACGTGCGCGCCAACCCACGATGATAGATTTTGGATGGGCGCTTTCCTAAAATCGGCCGGCCGTCGAAAGTAATCGAACCGGTGGCGCCCGAGTCGACGCCCGAGATCACTTGAAACAAAGTGGTCTTGCCCGAGCCATTGGGGCCAATCAATCCAGTGATCGAACCGCGCATGACGTTTAGATTTACGCCACGCAAAGCTTGCACGCCGCCGAAATCGCGCATCACCTTGTTGACGCATAAAATCGCTTGAGGCGCGCGCGCCCTATCGCTCATGATGTTTCTCGCGGACGGGCGTCGGGGCGCGTGCGTTGACGTTCACGGAAAATGGAAATAATTCCTTTTGGCAGGAACAATACCACGATCAATAACAACACGCCCAAGGTCGCTAGGTGCGCCGCGGGAAATTGCGCCCACAGCATTTCGCGCAGAGACATGACGATGCCCGCGCCCAGAATCGGACCCCACACCGTGCCCGTACCGCCGAACAACACCATGACGATCATTTGAATATTAAGCGCGGGGGCAAACACCGAGCTTGGGTCGATGTAACTGGTATACATGGCATACACCGCGCCCGCGGCGCCTGGAATCAAGGCCGATAATACAAAAGCCACGACTTTATTCACCGTGGTGTTCACGCCGACCATTTCCGCGGCTTCCTCGTCTTCGCGGATCGCGCGCAACTCAAGACCGAAACGGCTGCGATGAATATACGCCACCAACAACGTGGCGCTCAGCGCCAAAAACAACATGGTGAAATAATTGTTGTGCAAGGAAGGCAGTAGCGAAGGCGCGAGCGAAATGCCGTCGCCGCCGCGCGTGACGTCAATCCACAAGGTGGCGATGATGCGGCCGACTTCGTTCAAACCCAGCATGGCGATGGCGAAATAAGGTCCACGCAATCTCAACGTGAGAAACCCGAGCGGCACCGCCAGCAGCAAGGCAATGCCAGCGCCTTTAAATACCGCGAGCCACCACGGAAAACCCGCCAACAATAACAATGCCCCCGCGTACGCGCCGACACCGAAGAAAGCGGTGTGACCGAAAGAGACATAGCCGGTCATGCCCGAAATCAGATTCCAGGCTTGCGCCAGCGCCACCATCATAAACAGCTGCAACAGGAATGACTGATAATAAGAATTCAGATACAGCGGCGCGGTCGCGGCTAACAGCATGAGACCAAGACCGAACGCCAAACTTAGCAAGCGCGCATTTTTTTTATTTAACATAGGCCACGCCTTTCAGGCCCGTCGGCCGGATAAGCAGCACCGTCACCAACAATAGATAAGCGACGGCTTCGGCCCACTGGCTCGAGGCAAAGCCTGCGACGTAGGATTCGACGATACCGAGCAACAAGCCGCCGTACAAAGCCCCCGCGAAATTGCCCATGCCGCCTATGATGATGATGGCGAAACACTTCTGAATGAAGTCCGCGCCCGATATCGGTGAAAAAGAATAAATCATGGTAAGCATTACACCCGCGGCGCCGGCCATGGCCGCGGCCATGCCAAAAGTGAGCATGCGGATGCGGCGCACGTCGATGCCGCAAATGGCCGCGACTTGCGGTTGTTCAGCCACGGCGCGCACCGCTTTGCCAAGATGCGCGCGCTCCAGAAAGAAATAAATACCGAGCGTCAGCAGCACCGAGATGAGGCCCGCGGTGGCGCGCGGTTTCGAAATCGCCATCTCGCCCAACAAAATCGAGCCTTGCATCGCGGGCACCGCCTTATAGTCGGCGCTGAATAATAACAAGCCGATATTGACCAGAATGATGGACAGCCCGTAGGTCGCGAGCAAGGAACTTAAAAGCGGCTGGGCGACGACGCGTTCGATCAAAACACGTTCCAGGTAGTAACCGAAAATAAATATCGCGGGGACCACGATGACCAACGACGCCACCGGATGCAGGCCGAAAAAGCGGTATAAAAGATAAGCGCTGAACGCGCCGACCAACATGATCTCGGCGTGCGCCAAGTTGATCACGCGCATCACGCCAAACACCAGATTCAATCCGCAAGCGAGCAGCGCATACAGCGCGCCCGCGAGCAGGCCGCTGATCAACAGTTGAAACAGAATCGTGGGGTCGAGAAGTTCCACCCCGGCTCCGATTTAGCGCTTCGACCAATCCTTGAAGGGATAAACCGGTTTAGCCGTGGCGGCGTTCTTCGGCAAAATCAATTGACGCGTGCCATTGATCCACTGGATGGTGTAACCGGGTTTGCCGATCTGAATGCCGCTGCTGTCAACTTTATAGCGTCCAAACGCGGTCAGGATATCCAGCTCGGTCAGCGCTTTGCGCAATTTGTCTTTGTCGATGGAACCGGCTTTCTTCACCGCCGCTTCCAACACCTGGCCCGCGCCATAACCGCCCGCGGCGTGATAACCCGGCTCGCGTCCGTATTTCTTGGTATAGCGTTGCGCAAACTCCTTGGCGCCCGGAATATCCAAGGTCGGTTCCCAATGCGTGTTACCCATGACGCCTTCGGCATCCAATCCCAGGTTAGTACCGAAATCCGGCAATGCGGGTCCCACGGCAAAGGCGAATATTTTGGCGTACAGGCGATTTTCTTTCGCTTGGCGCACAATAGCCGTGGAGTCGGGGAGATAGGAAGCGCCGATCACCACGTCGGCTTTCTTGGATTTTATTTTAATCACGGTCGAAGTGAAGTCGGTCGAGTCCTTGCCGTACTCTTCATCGAACACCAAATCCATTTTTAATGCTTTAACCTTGGCGCGCACGCCGTTGGCCACGTCGCGCGGGAAAGCGGTGTTCTGATAGACCAAGGCGACGCGTTTCAAACCTTTGGATTTGGCGTACTCCAGCACTTGCTCCATGTAAGTGCTGCCTGGCGTGTACAAACCAAAAATATTTTTGTAACCGCGCGTCCAAATCTCGGTGGCGGAGGCGCCCGAGGACACCATGGGAAAATTATATTTTTCCGCCACGGTGCTGGCGGCCATGGCGACGTCCGAGGAATACGGACCGATCAGCAAATCGACTTTGTCGTCGGTGATGAGTTTTTCGTAGAGTTTTTGTCCGGTGGCGGGAATCGATTCATCGTCGTAGTGAACCAAACGCACTTTTTGTCCGAGCAAACCGCCGCGGGCGTTGACTTCTTCCACCCACATATTAAAACCGTCCAGTTGATCCTGACCGTTGCGCGCGTATTTACCAGTTAAGGCCGCGGACGCACCGACGACAATTTCTTTAGCTTGGGTTAAGGCAGGAAAAACGAATAAGGCAAAAACAACAGAGCATAAAACCGCCAAGGAAAACCGATGTTTCATATTGAATCCTCCTTAATTCAGCATCACTGGGGTAGAGGCTATTTAACCATATCCTTCATAAAAAACTAACCTAAAACAGCATAAGCAGCTCCTGAATCGGACGACGTTACCCTGCCCCTTATACTTTGCCTGGCGCAAACCTGTCGGCTACAGTAGCAGGCGCGTGTTCGACTCACTTAATTATATAAAGACATATCCTTGAATTCTCCCCCAAACGCCCGCGCGTCCAAATTGCCGCGCACCGTTGTCATCATCGGCCTGGTCAGCCTGTTCAACGACTTCGCCAGCGAAATGGTGGTGCCCTTGATACCGATTCTGCTGGCAACCGTGCTTTCCAGCGGCGCCATCGCTCTAGGTCTGATCGAAGGGGTGGCCGACACGGTTTCCAATTTACTGAAGCTTTGGGCCGGACGACATTCGGACCTGAATGGTCGCCGACGCAAACCCTACGTCGTATTCGGTTATCTGCTGTCCAATTTAGCACGGCCTCTTATCGGATTTTCGGGCAGCTGGCTTACGGTGCTGAGCATTCGCATGACCGATCGCATCGGCAAAGGTCTGCGCACCGCGCCGCGCGACGCCTTGGTGTCCGACGCCATCGATGAAGGCAGCGCTGGCCGCGCTTACGGCTTTACGCGCGCGCTCGACAACGCGGGCGCAGTGCTGGGTGCGCTAGCGGCGGCCGCGGTGGTGTACTGGGGAACCGATCGCCTCGATATTGTCATCGCGCTTTCGGCTATCCCTGGCATTCTTGCCGTCAGTCTTATTTATTTTGGCATCAAGGAATCGCCTCGCAGCGAGCGTGCGGTGACCGAGCTTGCGCCCTTGCGCTGGTCGGGTTTGAGTTCGCCATCGCGGCGCTATCTTTCAGTGTTGGCTTTTTTCACGCTCGGAAAAATTCCCGAAACTTTTCTATTGCTGCGCGGACATGAAATCGGCATGTCCGTGGTGCAATTGCTGCTGTTGTGGGCGGCGATGCACGTGGTGAAAGTTTCTATTTCCGAATACGCTGGCCATCAAACCGATCGTTACGGTCGCCGCCCGTTCATTCTTTTGGGATGGGTGATTTACGCGCTGGCGCTTTTTGGTTTGGCCTGGGTGACTCAGGCGCCCGGCTTATGGAGTTTCAGTTTGACGCTGGGGCTTTATTACGGTCTCACGGAAGGCGCGGAGCGCGCCATGATTCGCGATCTGGCGAACCCCGACGAACGCGGCACGGCCTTTGGCTGGTATCACACCTTGGTCGGGCTCGCGGCCATTCCCGCGGGTTTATTGTTGGGATCGCTGTGGACTTTTTTCGGCGCTAAAATAGCCTTTCTATCGTCGAGCATGCTAGCCTTGATCGCGTTTATTGGTTTTTGGTATTTAGTGCGAATCAAATTGCCCAACCCGAACCTCAAAAATTGATGTTTATTCTTCATTCCATCTTTTTATAAAGAAATTATGCCGCCTAGAAAAATTATTATTTTCGCTTTCCTGTTTTTACTAGCATCGAACGCGGCTTTTGCCTCCGCCGAAGTCAGCGGCGAGATAGCGGCCATCACTAACGCCGCCGAACGCGGCAATCAAGGCGCGCAACTTTTGCTCGGCCTTAACTACCGTGAAGGACGCGGTGTGCCGCGCGATGCACGCAAGGCGTTTTATTGGATAGAGCGCGCCGCGCGCGAACGCCAACCGTATGCGCAATATATGCTGGGAAACATGTACGCCGCGGGCGAAGGCACCGCGCTCAGTAATGAACAAGCGCTTTCCTGGTGGCGCGCGGCCGCGGAACAAGGGCAAGCCGACGCGCAGTTGGCGCTGGGACAAGCTTATTTTTATGGCAAGGGCGCCAAGCAAGATTACCGCGAAGCCGAGACGTGGCTGGCCAAGGCCGCCGATCAAGGAAAAAGCGATGCGCAATATTTACTAGGGAAAATGTACCGCGAAGGTCATGGCGTGCCGCAGGATTTGGAACGCGGCAAAAATTGGTTGCAGCGCGCCGCGGCGCAAGGAAATTCGGATGCGATTAAACTACTACATTTCTTCGCCGATGTCGGCGAGGATACCATGGGTGTCTACGAGTCTTCGCGCGAGCAACTTAAAAAACGCGCGCAGCAAGGCGACGTCGAAGCGCAGTATCAATTGGCCATACGCTACGAAACTGGCGCTTGGGGCGTGCGTCAGCATTCCGATCAAGCGCTGTTCTGGTTTAACAAGGCGGCGGAGAATGGTTACAAGCCCGCGATGCACAGCTTGGCGGATATCTACGAGAAAGGCTTGCTGGGGGTGAAGCCGGATTCAAAGCGCGCCGCGCAATGGCGCGAGCACGCAAAATAATTCTAATCTTCCTGTTGCGGCAAATGATCGAGATGATTCAAGACCAGCAACAATCCAATGGTGGCGATGAACATCCATAGCGGGCCGAACAACCACAACACCAAAGGCACGGATAAATAATAAGTACGCATGCCGATACCGTAATACGAGGCCGTGCGGTTAAGATGTAAGGCCACTTTCAAGGGCGTCACGCCATGCTTCTCGCCTTGGTCCATCGGCACGTTAATCAAGAAACCAACGTGGTTGTAACCGCGCACCGCCAACGAAAAACTGAAAAACGCCACGAAGAAGTCCACCAAGATCAACATCAACTTAAATATCCAAATGCCGGACTCGTGCGAACCGGTGGGATTCAATAAGTGCAAGGCGGGACCGATTTTATCGGCGTTGGCCAACATATTAAGTATGCCAAGAATCAGGATCACCGCGGTTGAGGCCATGAGCGTAGCGGCCATGGTGGAATTGCGCAGGGTTTGCACTGCCATCACATCGCGGTCGTCGCGCATGACGCGCTCCACCCAAGCGCTGCGCGCCAGCGCGTTTAGGCCCTGCACCGTGCGCGTCGGGCTTTGACGGCTACGCCGTATCAAGCGCCACTGATAACCGCCCAGAAGTAAAACGCAGACCAAAAAAACCGCGAGATCGACGATGTAACGCCAATTGTTGGAAATAAACGAACTTTGAAAATCCATGAAGTGACTTTTAAATGAATCGCCGTTATTTTAGCAAACTCCGCGCCATCATGCAGCTTTATCCCTTTATTTTTTATCGCCCGTTCCCATCCACGGGCAATTCACCTATGCTTGCCCGCCCAGAGGATCGCCCATGACCGCCGCGCGCTTACGATTAAATAAAAACGAAGAACGCCGTTTGCGCGCTGGGCACGTATGGGTATTCAGCAACGAAGTGGACACCAAGATCTCGCCGTTCAGCCAGTTCGAGCCCGGTCAACCGGTCATGATTGAAGACGCCGCGGGTCATGTGCTGGGCACGGGTTACATGAATCCGCACGCGCTGATTTGCGCGCGCCTGGTTTCGCGCGACCCGCAATACATCCTCGATCAATCGCTGCTGACTCACCGTCTCAACATCGCGCTGTCGCTGCGCCAACGCTTATTCGATGCGCCCTATTATCGACTGGCATTTGGCGATAGTGACGGACTGCCTGGCCTGGTGGTGGACCGCTACGGCGATATTCTGGTGGCGCAGATCACCACGGCGGGCATGGAGCGGCTTAAAAATGAAATCGTCGCAGCGCTGACAAAAGTCATCGCGCCGCGCGCCATCTTGTTTCGTAACGATACCTCCAGCCGCGAACTCGAAGGATTGACAAATTACGTCGAAACCGCGCTCGGCGAAGTGCCAGAATCTATCGTTCTGCAAGAAAACGGCGTGAAGTTTGAAGTGCCGTTACATGCTGGCCAGAAAACCGGTTGGTTTTACGATCAACGTCTCAACCGCGCGCGCTTTCGGCATTACGTGAAGGAATTACGCGTGCTCGATATGTTCAGCTATTTAGGCGCCTGGGGCGTGCCCGCCGCGGTCGCGGGCGCGGCGTCGGTGATGTGCGTCGACAGTTCGGCCAAGGCGGTGGAAGGCATACGCCGCAATGCCGAATTAAACGGCGTGGCGGATAAAATTTCCACCGAACAAGAAGATGCTTTCGAGCTCCTCAAGCGTTTGCGCGCCGCGCGCGAACGTTTCGACGTGATGGTATTGGACCCGCCCGCTTTCATCAAGCGCAAAAAAGATATTAAAGAAGGCACCCAAGCGTATCAACGCCTCAACCAAATGGCGATGCAAGTTTTGTCCAAGGACGGCATTCTGGTTTCTTGTTCTTGCTCGTATCATCTGCAGCGAGACAGCTTGCGCGATATTTTGCTCAAAAGCAGCCGCCACATCGACCGTTTCATGGAGATTATCGAGGAAGGTCATCAGGGTCCCGATCACCCCATGCATCCGGCCATTCCAGAAACCGGATATCTTAAGGCATTCTTCACGCGGCTCTTGCCGAATTGAATTTAACCGTTGCTGCGTGGTCTATACATCCGGACAAAAACATTTTGATAAAATTAATGTATTAATCCATCTTGTTTAATGTACAGATTTAGTCCATCCTTTAATTAATTAGTTGAAATTGAATTTTTATTTACATCAAACCTTGAGGAGCATCCCATGTCCGTCACCTCTCTATTTCGCACCCTTGTCGCCACATTCTTTTTATTCGGTTTTATTGGCCTGACTCAGGCGGCCGATAAATCCAGCGTCGTCATGCAAGTCAGCGAAAATAACCCCACTATTTGGAATCTGGCCTTGAACAACGCCAAAAACATTCAAGAAGAACTGGGTAAGGACAATGTGAACATTGAAATCGTCGCTTACGGTCCGGGCATTAACATGTTGAAGTTCGATTCTGAAGTTACGGCGCGCATGAAAGAAGCAAGCGAAAATGGCGTAGCGTTGCTGGCCTGTGGCAATACCATGAAAAAACAAAAACTGACGGCCAAGGACATGGACGGTCACGTTAAAATCGTGAAAGCGGGCGTGATTGAAATCATGGAGAAACAAAAAGCCGGATGGTCTTATATCAAGCCTTAATACTATTTAAACAAAAAATACCTAAAGGGCGCCTAGAGCGCCCTTTATTTTTTTAAAGCAAGACATTAGCGCGTATCCTTCGGCAATGGGTATTTGGAGATTGTTTTTTCAGCGAAAAAGGCCTGGTCGAGTCGTTTCTAGAGGAATGCGGCCTTGAAGACAGAAGCACACTAACAATCCTATTAGTCTTCGGCCATGAACATCACGCACGCAGCGCGCACTCTACCCAGCAGCCTACTTTTCTTAGCTGCATTGTGCACCATTGACGACTGCCGCGGCGCTGAAATCGACCGTGGACTGGGCGTTGAACAGGCGCGCGCATCTGCTTCAGCTAAGCCACTCATAATAGTAATCACGCCATCGCGCATCGAGCAGTTCAGTTTCGACTTACCGGTTTCGGTCGACCGCATCGATCAATCCGCGATTCAAGACCAGACCGCCAAAATCAATATTTCCGAGTCCTTGCTGCGCGTGCCTGGCGTGCTGGCGCAAAATCGCCAGAACTACGCGCAAGACTTGCAGATCTCCGTGCGCGGTTTTGGCGCGCGCTCGACTTTCGGCGTGCGCGGCGTGCGCCTTTATGCCGATGGCATTCCCGCGACCATGCCCGATGGTCAAGGACAAACTTCGCATTTCGATCTGGGTTCGGCGGAACATATCGAAGTATTGCGCGGACCGTTTTCCGCGCTGTATGGAAATTCTTCCGGTGGCGTGATTTCTTTGTTTAGCGAAAACGGGCAAGCGGGATTTGCTCTGGCGCCTTTTGCGCAATACGGCAGTTACGATACCCGTTACGTCGGACTGAAAGCCTCGGGAGAACAAGGCGCGGCTAATTACCTGGCTAACACTTCGCGTTTCGATACCGATGGCTATCGCGATCATAGCGCGGCTGCGCGCAACACCAGCAATGCCAAGTTGCGTTGGGCATTGAATGCGGATTCGACAATGACGCTCATCGCCAATGCGGTATCGATGAACAACATACAAGACCCGCTGGGACTAGCGCGCGATCAATTCGAATCCAACCCACGCAGCGTGCATCCCAACGCCCTTCTCTTTAACACGCGTAAGTCGGTCAGCCAGCAACAACTCGGCATCAAGTATGAAAAAAACTTGAATCAAAACGATAGCGTCAATGTCATGCTGTACGGCGGCGATCGCGCCACCGTGCAATATCAAGCCATTCCCGTGGCGGCGCAAACGGCGCCCACGAGTTCTGGCGGTGTGATCGATTTAGCGCGGCGTTACAGCGGCGCCGACCTGCGCTGGGTGCATCGCGCCGACCTACAAACTCAAACCGCGCAATGGACCGTCGGCATCAATTACGACAACCTCAACGAGGATAGGCGCGGCTATGAAAATTTCGTCGGCGCCACGCTGGGCGTACAAGGTAATCTACGCCGCGACGAACAAAACAACGCGCATAATTTCGATCAATACATTCAGGCGCAATGGGAACCGAATACGCGTTGGCTGTGGCTGGCGGGTTTGCGTCGCAGCAATATCAGCGTGCGCTCTCAAGACCGCTACATTACCGCGGGCAATGGCGACGACAGCGGCGGCGTTCGTTATCGTTCCTTGAATCCCGTGCTTGGCGTAACTTTCAAGCCCTCCGACGACATCCATCTCTACGCTTCCTATGGCGCGGGCTTCGAGACGCCTACGCTAAACGAGCTGTCGTATCGTCCTGGCGCCAGCGCCGCGTCCGGATTTAATTTCGGCTTAAAACCAGCGAGCAGCGACAATTACGAAATCGGCATCAAGGCGCTGGTAGATGGGAATATGCGCGCTAATTTGGCTCTGTTTCACATCGACACAAAAAATGAAATCACCGTCTTATCCAATACCAGCGGACGCTCGGTGTTTCAAAACGCGGGCAAAACTCGCCGCGATGGCGCGGAACTCGCGCTCGAAGGTGCATGGCTGAATGGCATCGGCGCACTATTTTCTTACACCTGGTTACGCGCGTTGTACGTTGAATCGTTTTGCAGCGGCGCTTGTGCGCCGACTACCCAAGTGGCCGCGGGCAATCGCCTTCCGGGCACGCCGAGTCACATGCTCTATGGCGAGCTAAGCTGGCGCTATCAGGCACTCGGCTTCACCACCGCGCTGGAAGGAAAATATGCCGACAAAATATATGTCGATGACGTCAACAGCGACGCGGCCGCGGCTTATTTCATTGTTAACTTGCGCGCTGGTTTTGAACAAAAAAGCCGCTCGTGGCGTTGGCAAGAATTTCTGCGGCTGGATAACATCGGCGACCGCCAATACGCGGGCTCGATCATCGTCAACGAAAGCAATCAACGCTATTTCGAACCCGCGCCAGGACGAAACTACCTCATTGGTCTATCCGCCAGCCATTCATGGTGAAGCGTTTGCAGGATTTTCTCTACGTTAGTCCTGCTTGATCGCCTCAACTTGAATCCGTAGATGAATTTTTCCAGCGCCGCCTTCGCTGTATTTGGTCATGCCGAAATCCGCGCGGTCCAAATCGCCTTCGGCGTCAGCGCCACAAACTTTCTTTTTAAGCATGGGATGCGGCATGCATTTGAAGCTGTTGATCTTAAGATTGACTGGTTTGGTCACGCCGCGCAATGTCAACTGGCCGTCAACGGCAGCGGGCATGTCGCCCTTAAACTTGATGGCGCCCTTGTAGGTCATGGTGGGAAATTTTTCGGTATTTAACCAATCGGCGCTGACCGCGTGTTCATGCATTTTTTCGTGGCCAAAATCGATGCTGTTGGCGTCCACCGCAATCTCCACGTTGCCGCTCTTGGCGGCGGTATCCAGCGTGACTTTTCCAGAAGATTTATTAAATTTTCCACGCCAAACGGAAATACCCATATGCGTCATCTCGAGGCTGGGATAAGTATGATCCGGATCGACGACATAGTTTTCAGGCGCGGCCAACGCTGGAATCGAAACAGCGATCAAGGCAAGAGCAATCCATTTTTTGTTAAACATACATGTCTCCTTATCAGATTGTTAAAAATTATTTGGCGGGACTGGCAATGCGAAATTTCACCACGACTTTATCGTCCACGGTGCTGTCCCAACTGGCGCTACCGATGGTGTAGGCTTTTCTGGAAATAGGAAACTCTCCTTCGTAAATAAAAAAACCCGCGTCGCGACGGTAAGTAAAGGGAGCTTTAATATCCTGGGTTTTGCCTTTCAACGTGAACTTGCCTTGGGCTTCAAAGCGGTTTTTTCCCGTGAGCGTCACGCTCGATGAAATAAAATTGGCTTTCGCATAAGTCGACGTATCGAACCATTCTTTCTTGTGCAGTTCGTCGTTATATTCCTCCGCGCCCACGTCAAAACTGGCGGTGTCGACTTCGATGCGCGCACGTCCCGCATTAGGTTTTTGTGGATTAAAATCGATGCTGCCGTTAAAGGCATTGAAGCGGCCTTCGACGGGCACATTCATTTGGCGAAAGGTCGCGGTAATCTGGCTTTGGGCCACATCGATATTGGCCGCGGTAGCGGCTAGCGATGCCAGCGTAAAAGCGGCTACGATCATGCGGGGTAAAAATTTAGCGGCTGATCTACTCATCGTATGTGCCCTTAGGGATTACGTGGTGGCGAGAGAAACGGCAGCATGCGCGCCAGCAAGCCATCGCGGTCGACAAAATGATGCTTAAGCGCGGCAGCGATATGCAAGGCCACTAAAAACGCTAGGCCATAGGCGAACACTTCATGCACTTCTTCCAAAATTTTACCCAGCGCCTTATCTTTGGCGATTAAATCCGGCATCGGCAGCACGCCAAAATAAACCGTGGGCACGCCCTTGGCCGAGCTCATCAGCCAGCCACTCAAGGGAACAATGAACATAAAGAGATACAAGGCAAAATGCGTGACGCGCGCGGTTCGCGCTTGCCAGCGCGGGATGCTGGATGATAAACGCGGCGCAGGATGCGTCGCCAACCAACCCACGCGCACCACAGCCAAGAGGAAAACCGTCACACCTATCCACTTATGCCAACTAAAATAACGCAGCTTGTCAGGCGACAAGGGTAAATCGTGCATGTATGTCCCTAAACCCCATCCGGCAAAAATCAGCAAGGCGATAAGCCAATGCAATGAAATAGCGACGGTGGTGTAACGCCAAATCTCCGAAGGCGACAACTTCGATTTCATTGCGACTCCCACATTCAAATGATTTCTTCTTTCGACCGGATTTCTTCGGTTTGTTTTGCGGTATTTGTAAATAATTATCCCGACGATCGCCGCTCTGTTCCCGAATGAGGCAACATCCCAACGGGTCACATTCTTAAGCAGCTTCCCTGCATTCGGCAAGGACGCCATTACGCCTAAGTACAACAGTCGGACACATAAGCGTCAAGCATTCGCGACGAGGAAAAAACGAAATAAAATTTTGACGGACGGTTTACGGCTAACGAAGTACGGCGAAAAAAAAACGAATCAACAATTACTAAATCTTGGGCAGGGTCACGCCTTGTTGGCCTTGGTATTTTCCACCGCGGTCTTTATAGGAAGTTTCGCAAATCTCATCGCCTTCGATAAAGATCACTTGCGCCACGCCTTCGTTGGCGTAAATTTTGGCTGGCAGCGGCGTGGTGTTGGAAAATTCCAGCGTCACATGCCCTTCCCATTCGGGTTCGAGCGGCGTGACATTGACGATGATGCCGCAACGCGCGTAGGTGGATTTGCCCAAGCAAATCGTCAACACATTACGCGGGATGCGAAAGTGCTCGACGGTGCGCGCCAGCGCGAAGGAATTCGGCGGGATAATGCACACGGGGCCCTTGAAGTCGACGAAGCTCTTGGCGTCGAAACTTTTCGGATCGACGATGGTGGAATTGATATTGGTGAAGATTTTAAAATCTTCCGAGCAACGCACGTCGTATCCGTAGCTCGAGGTACCGTAGGAAACGATGGGACCGCCATGATTGCGCTTGATCTGATTCGGCTCGAACGGCTCGATCATGCCATGGCTCTCGGCCATGCGGCGAATCCATTTATCTGATTTGATTCCCATAGGAGGCGCTATTTCACCGTAAAGAGACAAAGGACGCAAAGGGTTTTTGTTTTAAAAAATTGGGCATCTCTTTGGTAAAACGGTGCGCTTCGCTGAGGCTCAGCGCACTCCACGTTTACTATTAGAAAAATTTAGAATTTCCTGGCGGCCCTGGCGTCCTGGCGGTTTATTCTTAAAATTTATGTGTTCTGGATAACGATGCTCGGGAACTTAGCCGAGAAATCTTTCTTGCGCAGTGACAGCTTCGCGGCCACGCGTCGGGCGATATCGCGGTAGATGTGCGAAATGCGGCATTCAGGATCGGCAACAACGGTGGGCTTGCCCGAGTCGGTTTCAGCGCGGATGCGCATATCCAGCGGCAACGCGCCCAGGAAATCCACGTCGTATTGTTCGGCCATTTTCTCGCCGCCGCCCGCGCCAAAGATGTGCTCTTCGTGTCCGCACTTGCTGCAAATATGCGTGCTCATATTTTCGACCACGCCAAGGACGGGAATCTCGACCTTCTCGAACATCTTTAAGCCCTTACGCGCATCCAACAGCGCGATGTCTTGCGGCGTGGTGACGATGACCGCGCCCGTGACGGGCACTTTCTGCGCCAAGGTCAACTGCACGTCGCCCGTGCCTGGCGGCAGGTCGACGATCAAATAATCCAGGTCTTTCCAATTGGTGTCGCGCAGCAGCTGTTCCAGCGCTTGCGTCACCATCGGTCCGCGCCAAATCATCGGTGTTTCTTCGTCGATGAGATAGCCGATGGACATGGACTGCAAGTCATAGCTCATGAGGGGCTCGAGCGACTTGCCGTCCTTGGATTCGGGTTTCATCTTCACGCCCAGCATGGTCGGCTGGCTCGGACCGTAAATATCGGCGTCAAGAATGCCGACCTTCGCGCCTTCCGCGGCCAAGGCCAAGGCCAAGTTCACGGCCACAGTGGATTTACCCACGCCGCCCTTACCCGAAGCCACGGCGATAATATTCTTCACGCCTTCGATGGGCTTCACGCCTTTCTGCACGCCATGCGCGGAAATCACGGATGAAATATTGATGGCGACGTCTTTAACGCCAGCGATGGCCGCGACTTTTTCCTTGAGCTTAGCGCCAAGACCCGCGATATGGCCCTTGGCGGGATAACCCAATTCGACGTTTACATTGATCTTGCTGCCGTCGACGGTGATTTTTTTCACTGCCTTGGCCGTAACCAAATCTTGCTCGAGGTAAGGATCGATCACTTCCTTGAGTGCGGTTTCAACTTGCAGTTGCGAAACATCGGCCATGAGGCTTACTCCAAATTCGGTCTGTCAGGGGGCGCACATGCTACACCGCAGGCTAAAAAAAGTCATGGGCGAAGCGGCATACAGACGCGAATTCCCTTATGATATCGGGGTTAAACTCAAGAGAAAGCCGTCATGTTATCGTGGCGGCGATTTTATGACCGATAAAAAACGCAAAATCCTCGTTACCAGCGCGCTGCCCTATGCCAACGGCCCGCTGCATCTCGGACATCTGGTGGAGTACATCCAAACCGACATCTGGGTGCGCTTCCAAAAAATGCGTGGGCACGAGTGCTACTACGTGTGCGCCGACGACACTCATGGCACGCCTATCATGTTGCGCGCGCAACAGGAAGGCATCAGCCCCGAGAGTTTGATCGCGCGCATGAGCGAAGAGCATCAGCGCGATTTTGCCGACTTCGGTATCGAATTCGACAATTACTATTCCACCCATTCGAACGAGAACCGCGAATTGGTGACGCAGATTTACCAGCGCCTGTCGAAAGCCGGACACATCAGCAAGCGCACCATCAAGCAGGCCTACGATCCGGTTAAAAACATGTTTCTGCCTGATCGCTTCATCAAGGGCACCTGTCCGCGCTGCGGCACGGCGGATCAATATGGCGATTCCTGCGAAAACTGTGGCGCCACGTATTCGCCCACCGAATTAAAAAATCCGGTGTCGGCGCTTTCAGGCGTGCCGCCGATTGAAAAAGACTCGGAACATTATTTTTTCAAACTCGGCGATTTCGAATCCTGGCTGCGCGAGTGGCTGCACCCGGACATCACGCAAGCGCGCCACGTACAACCGGAGGTCGCGAATAAATTATCCGAATGGTTCGACGCGGGACTCAAGGATTGGGACATCTCGCGCGACGCGCCTTATTTCGGTTTCGAAATTCCTGACGCGCCCGGTAAATATTTTTACGTTTGGCTCGACGCGCCCGTGGGCTACATGGCGAGCTTCAAGAAGCTGTGCGCCAAGAAAAATCTCAAGTTCGACGATTTTTGGGGCAAGGACAGCAGCGCCGAGCTGTATCATTTCATCGGCAAGGACATTTTGTATTTCCATACATTGTTTTGGCCCGCGATGCTGGAAGGCGCGGGCTTCCGTAAACCCACGTCGGTGTTCGCGCACGGCTTCCTCACCGTCAACGGCACCAAGATGTCGAAGTCGCGCGGCACATTCATCACCGCGCGCTCTTATCTCAATCATCTGCATCCACGCTATCTGCGTTATTACTTCGCCGCCAAGTTGAACGGCCGCGTGGAAGACATCGATCTTAACTTCGACGATTTCACCGCGCGCATCAATAGCAACTTAATCGGCAAATACGTCAACATCGCCTCGCGCACCGCGGGTTTTATCAGCGGTCGCTTCGGTGGAAAACTGAGCAATGAACTTATCAATAAAGAATTATTGCTAGAAACTCAAAAAGCGGCAGAGACGATCGCCACCTGTTATGAAAACCGCGATTACGCCGAAGCGGTACGGCTGATCATGGGCTTGGCGGACAAAGCCAATTCCTTCGTGGACGGTCAAAAACCTTGGCTCCTAGCCAAAGAGGCGGCGCAGGATGAGCAACTGCAACAAGTCTGCACCACCAGTCTTAACCTATTCCGCTTGCTCACGATTTATCTACAACCGATTCTGCCAAAAATCGGCGAGCAGGTATCCGACTTCCTGAATGTCGCTCCGCTGCGCTGGACAGACGCAACGACATTACTCGTCGATCACGTTATAAAACCCTATCAACATCTGGCCACGCGCGTCGATCCGAAAAGCATTCCCGCGCTGCTCGATGAATCACAGAAGGACATGAAAATCATGGCTGAAAAAACCTCCGCAACCATCACCGAAACCAACGATCTCACGCGCCATCCGCTGTTGCCCGAGATCAGTTACGACGACTTCGCCAAGGTGGATTTGCGCATCGCGCGCATCGTCAAGGCCAGCCACGTGGAAGGCGCGGATAAATTGCTGCAACTGACGGTGGATATCGGCGGCATCACGCGCAATGTATTCGCGGGCATCAAAGAAGCTTACAAACCCGAAGATCTCGAAGGACGTCTCACGGTCGTGGTGGCGAATTTAGCGCCACGCAAAATGAAGTTTGGTAATTCCGAAGGCATGGTACTGGCCGCGGGGCCAGGCAAAAAAGATTTGTGGATTCTTTCGCCTGACGATGGCGCGCAAGCGGGCATGCGCGTGAAGTAATGTGACTTAAGTTACATCTCAAATTTTTCACTTCAACACGCACCGAAACGGTGCGTGACACAAAAATCCTCTCAAGCTGAATATCTCGGTGCAGCTAACTGATTAAAATCATGCTGAGTTTTACAATAATAGACGGTCATTGGCGTTACATTTAAACTATGCATAGTTGTGGGAGGGAAGGCACGGAATGCGGGGCGCAGAAACTGTGCCCCGCTTTTCGTTTCCGCCGCAGAAAATAAAAAAGTACCAGCATAAAAAAATACTAATAGTTAATTTTTTAAAGGGCAGAGAACATGCGTAGTAAAAAATCGTTTCGCGCGGTAATTATCGGCATCGGCAGTCTTGTTTTTATGGCAAATGCCTGGGCATCCTCGATAGCGCCTTCCGACTTATTTTTTTACGATCCCATGAAAGTATTGATGGTGGACGGCAAGGATCCCAAAGCCACAGTGAATATTCAGGTGTGGCTCGATACACCCGATCGCGGGGCATTTGACTTCGGGTTCATGAACAATGGCCTCTACACGCCGTTTATCAATAAAGGATTCACGCAAGGCAAATATAGTTTTAGCGGAGGAACGATCGTCGATTTCGCCTTGCGCAACAAAGGGGGCGATGGTTTGTTTGGAACTCAAGATGATTCCATTTACCGCCTCTCTGACGGCCTGGGGTATGTCTCGCAACATTATTTCGGCGTCATCAATCCGACGAATTCGCGCAATCCTGGGGTAACGCAAAATTATTATCAAGATTTGACGTTGCTGTGGGACTTGAACCTCGACGGCACTCCCGATGCGCATACGCTGCTGGAGTTCACGGGCAGTAAATTCGACGGCATGATGCCAAGCGCGTTGGCGGTGCCACTACCGTCCGCGGCTTGGCTTTTGACTTCGGGTATCCTGGGCTTGGCCGCCACATTCCGACGTCGCCGACCTAGCACTAATTCAGAAATATAAAAAACACTCATCCCCTGGTTAATACAGCCCGGGGATGAATTTTTTTACCTGCCGTTGATAATCCGCATATTCCTTATATTTTTCCCGCAGCCAGTTTTCTTCGTGCGCCGCCTTGCGATCGAAGAAAACAATCACCGCCAGAAGGTAAAACAGCCCCACCAGGCTCGACCACCACAATGCCCAGCCAAGGCTGGCCAGCATCACGCCCGCATAAATCGGATGTCGCATCCATCGATACGCGCCCTGGCGATGCAAAGTGACGTCCTCCATGGGCCGTGGAAACGGCGTGAGTGCGTCGCCTAAACTGAACAGGCCCCAAATAATTACCCACACCGCCAGGGCGCTCAGCATCACGCCCATGATGGCTAAGAAATCCTGAGGAACAAAATCGCCAACGCCATACTTAAGCGGTATCACGACCGCGCCCAGCATGATGGGGACTTGGGCCAAAACCCATAAACCACCGCGATCAACAAAAGATGGGCAATGCGACATGAATTCTCCTTTAACTATTATTGCCTCGCTGACACTGCGCGGCCATACTCTGGGCCATGCCTAAATCCATTTTACCGACATCAATCAGCGTCGAACAAATCGATGCTCGGCTGCCACAAACCCAGTGCACCCAATGCGGTTACCCGCGCTGTCACGATTATGCCGAAGCCATTGTGCGCGCCGAGGCTAACATCAATCAATGTCCGCCTGGTGGCGAAACAACCCTCGTGGTGCTGGCGAAATTATTGCGCGTCGAAGCCATGCCGCTCGATCCACGTTTTGGAAAACACAAACCGCGCGTCCGCGCGGTAATCGACGAAAAAATTTGCATCGGTTGCCGCAAATGCATCGAAGTTTGTCCGGTGGATGCGATTTTAGGCGCGCGCAAATGGATGCATACCGTGATTGCCGCTGAATGCACGGGTTGTGAATTATGTTTACCGCCTTGCCCCGTCGATTGCATCGTCATGGAATCGGTCGATAACGTCGCTGGCGATCCTTGGCCTGAGTATACACAGACCGAAACCGCGCATTGGCGCCGTCGAAACCAACAGCGCCTCGACCGTCTTGAACATCCGTCGCGCGCGGCTCTAAACAAAACAGCGAATAAATCTGCCCAGGTCAGCGATAACTATCCAGTATTTCCCACGGATAAAGAAAAAATCCGCGCCGATATTCGCGCCGCTGTCGACCGAGTCAAAAAGAAAAAAACAGAACAGAAATAATATAATTTAATTTATGAACAATCCTAAACGCGCCGCGATCTTTGCACGGCTTAAACAAGCGGACCCCGAGCCCACCACCGAGCTTGAATATAATTCTTCTTTCGAATTATTGATTGCCGTCATTCTGTCCGCGCAAGCCACGGACAAAAGCGTCAATAAAGCCACCGCGGAACTTTTCAAGGTAGCCAACACGCCCGAACAATTTTTGCAATTGGGCTTGAAAGGCCTTAAGCGTTACATAAAAACCATCGGCCTATATAACACCAAGGCCGCCAACATATTAAAAACCTGCAAAATGCTGGTTGAAAAACACATGGCGCAAGTTCCCGCGACGCGCGCGGAACTGGAAGCGCTCGCGGGCGTGGGCCGTAAAACCGCTAACGTGATTTTGAACACGGCTTTCGGCGAGCCCACCATCGCCGTGGATACACATATCTTCCGTGTGGCCAACCGCACAGGCCTTGCGCCTGGAAAAACTGTATTAGAAGTTGAGAAAAAACTGCTTGAAACCGTACCCGAGGAATTCCGTCAACACGCCCATCACTGGTTAATTTTACACGGGCGCTACACTTGTATCGCGCGCAAGCCACGCTGTCCGCAATGTGTCATCTATGATTTATGCGAGTACAGAGCTAAAGTAGTAGCATAAGCCGCAGAGCAGGGGCCCCGCGCAGCGGGGATGCGACCGGCGAATGATACAGGACGCCGACAACATGGAAAGAAAATTTCTCTCTAAGCTTTCGGAGGCGGCGGCATGAAACCAGCGGCTTCAGGATTAAGTCACGGCCAGCGCGCTTTACCCGAACACGCGGCGCAAGCAGTCAAACAAGCTTTGACGAAAGCCAAGCTAACGCGCGCCAACGCGGTATTACTATTTCTCACGCCAGAATACGCTGCCAATCCCGAACCGGCTTTGCGCGCGGCGGCGCGCGCCAGTGGCTGCTTGCAGGTGGTCGGTTGCACGGGAGCGGGCATACTGACGGAGGAAGAATGGGTGCTCGATAGTCCTGGCGCGGCCGCCATGGTTTTGGGCGGCGACATCCAATTGACGCTAGCGCCGCATGCCAGCTTAAGTGATGACGACACGGTATTGAGCTTGTGCACGCCCGCGGGCTTGAGCGCCGATTGGCTCGATATTCCCGCCAAGCGCTTCGGCGCGGTGTCGGGCGATTTATTCGGCCACGGACCGTTCACGGTTTGGAGCGGCGCGCGTGTCATGGAATCGGGACGCATCGACGCGATCATGCACGGCGTCGACGGCGTCATCGCCGCTTCCCAAGGCGTGCGCGCTTTAACTTCACCCATTGAAGTGGCCGAAGTTCAGGGCCACGACATCAAACGCCTGGGAAATTATCCCGCGCTTTCGGTGCTGGTTAAATCGCTGCCGCCACAAGTGCGCGAGATGGAACGCGTGCCCCTGCATCTCATCATGGGCGGCGTCACCATCGGCGATCCCGAAACCGCGATCCGCGAAGGCCGTTATCGCTTGAACCACATCGTCGCCGCCAACCTACGCGATCAATCCATTACCTTGTCGGAACGTCCGGCGCGTGGCGAGCGTTTATTTTGGGCCATGCGCGACGCGCTCACCGCGGAACGTGACATGCGCGCTTGCATCGCGCACAGCGCGCAGGAATTTGGCGATCGCGAACCGGATTTCGCCCTGCTGTTTCCGTGCATGGGTCGCGGCCCGCAATTTTTCGGTAACCGTGATCGTGACATGGATGCCTTGCGCGCGCGTTACCCTGGCGTTCCCATCGCTGGCATGTACGGCAATGGCGAGCTCGGTCCGCTCGATGGCGTCAATCATCTGTTTCAATATTCCACCGTTCTCGGTCTATTCCGCCGCGCTGCGCAAGGCGCTCGGCCGGATACCAGCGGTGAACCGATTAAATCGGCTTAACATGCTGGCCGGCCAGGAACGAGACCAGACGCGCGAGGTTTTTTTTCGCGCTTGGCACGCGCATCGAAATAATCAGCCGCTAGCAGGCATAGAAAAAATGATCGTGCAAATTGTTTTGCGTCATCCTGAATATCATGCCTTGCTTGAGCAACCCGATGTCAACCGCGAGCGCGATCATTTCCCCGAAGTGGGCGGCATTAATCCTTTTCTTCATCTAGGAATGCACATCGCCATCGAGGAACAATTGTCCCTCGATCAACCGCCAGGAATTCGCGAGTGTTACCAAAAACTTCTTCTGCGAATGGTGGACGAACACAAAGTGCAACATCAGATCATGGAATGCTTAAGCGAAATGCTATGGCAATCGGACCGCTCCACCGCCACGCCGCCCGAGACCATTTATTTAAATTGTTTACGCAAACTGGCCGACGGCGGCTAGAAACTTTAACACGACGCCGAGGTCTCAGAACAAACAAATACGAGCGGTCGACGCTGTTTTCCAAAAAAATAAAAGATTAAAATAATTAAGTATTGGAGACTTTATGACATTTTCCGAAAAAGCCACGCGATTTACCGCCCCCTTAATCCGCGGTCTGAATTCGGCAAGCTGCTTGATTGATTTCGGCCTGCGCATATGGGTGGCCAATGTTTTTTTCCGCTCGGGCCTGGCGTCGTTGCAAGACTGGGAATCGACGTTGGATCTGTTCAAATACGAATATAAAGTTCCTTTTTTATCGCCGTCGCTGGCGGCCGTGCTGGGAACTGGCGCGGAACTGATTTTCCCTTTTTTCCTGGTCATCGGATTGGCCACGCGCTTAAACGCCGCGGCCTTGTTTGTCTTCAACCTCATCGCGGTTATTTCCTATCCAGCGCTCAACGAAGTGGGGCTTAAAGATCACACGTATTGGGCAATTTTGCTATTGGTGATAATACTGCACGGACCGGGGAAAATTTCCATCGACCATTTTATCAGCCACCGCTGGCTGGGGAAGTAATGCAGCAATGTCGCGCCCAGCGATTCAAATTAAACCGGCTTCAGACTCTGCTTTCGCGAAGCGCTTGAAACAACATGGACTGGCGACATTGCGCCGCGCGCCATTGCGTGAACTACAAATAAATCTTGGCCGTTTGTGTAATCAGGCCTGCAATCACTGTCATGTCGACGCTGGGCCTAAGCGCACCGAAGTCATGACATGGCAAACCATGGAGAAAATCCTTGCCTGGGCGGCCACGTCAGGGGTGAATCAAGCCGATATCACTGGCGGAGCGCCCGAGCTTAATCCTCATTTCCGCCGCTTCGTCGAAAATTTACAAACCCTCGGCATGCGCGTTACCGCGCGCTGCAATCTCACGGTGCTCCTGGAGCCTGACCAAGAAGACCTGGCGACGTGGTACGCGCAACATCAAATCCGTTTAGTTGGCTCCTTGCCTTGCTATACGCAGAAAAATGTCAACGCGCAGCGCGGCGATGGCGTGTTCGAAAAAAGCATCGCGGCTCTGAAACGGTTGAATGCAGTGGGTTATGGACGAGGAAAAGATCTCATCCTCGACCTGGTTTACAATCCTGGCGGCGCGTTTCTGCCAGGAACGCAGGATAAGCTGGAAGCGGATTATAAAAAACGCTTAGCCGAAGATTTTGGCGTCGTATTTTCGCATTTGATGACGATCGCCAATCTGCCGATCAACCGCTTCGCGCATTTCCTGGAACGCAACGGTCAATACGAACAATATATGCAATTGCTCGAAGACAACTTCAATCCCGCGACCTTAGCGGGGCTCATGTGCCGCCATCTTATTAGCGTGGATTGGCTGGGACGTGTTTATGACTGCGATTTTAATCAAATGCTCGACCTCCCCTTGAGTGGACAAGCGCGCTATCTCTGGCAGGTCAACGCCGAAGACCTCACTAACGCGCCGATCGCCGTGGATAAACATTGCCTCGGCTGCACCGCGGGCGCGGGCAGCAGTTGTGGCGGCGCCTTAGCATAAGAAATCTGAAAATAAGAACTTTAACCGCAGCGAACCCAGAGCGCGCAGAAATATATTAGATTTTATTTTTTCTTCTCTGCGCTCTCCGCGGTTTACAATTATTATTTTATAAATCTTCTTAACGGCTCGTATTTCTGCGCGATCAGCCAAAGATCGCTGGCGGTATCGATATCTCGTAGTTTTTTTAACATTTCAAATTCCATTTCCAATGTTGCCGCATGCGTCAAAGTGGCGGACAAAACTTGCTGGCTGCTCCAAGCCACATCTCGAAAGAGTTCAGGCCTGGTTTCATGTAACCCGATGAAATAATAACCACCGTCGTGCGTGGGGCCGATGACGTTACGGCCGCGCGCCAACCAAGTATTGGCTTGATCGATCGTGTCCCAGCCAGCGTGCGGTACATCGCAGCCCAAAATCGCGGCACAGCCCGCGCGCTGAATACCCTCGCGCAAGGCTTGCAACATCTTGGCGCCTAGGTCGCCCGTGGCTTGATCAGCCAGATGAAGCGAGAATTCGCGCGCCAGTCCATGAAACAGCGGATGATCGGCGTTGGGCCAAGCATATAAATAAATGGCGCCTGGCCAAGCGGACACAGCGAGTTCCACGGTGGCGCGAATTAGAAAACTGGCGATCTCAGTTGCCTGCTCGATGCTGTATTCGGGTTGTAAGCGGGTTTTAACTTCGCCAAGAAGCGGCTTCTTGGCGAAAAGTATGAGCTCAGGCTGTTTCATGGCGACGGTCATAGCAACGCGCTAATCGCTGCGGTGAAACTCCCAGCCAATATAAAAATCTCAAGGTCCACATCAAGAAAATCGTGCGCAGAATTCCGTGCTGCTGCCAACGCCGCGTCGAGGTCGCCACTGGAGCACGCAAACGCGCGGGCTTGGCGGCCCATTTCAAGCGCATGGAAAATTCGATGTCTTCCATCAAGGCGATCGGCGCAAAACCGCCCATGACGCGATACACGTCGTTACGCACGAACATGGCCTGATCTCCGGTGACGATGCCGCTGCGCGCCGAGCGCCAATTCATGAGCCATTCGATAATACGAAATAAAAAACCTTGGCCGGATAGACGCACGTCAAATCGACCCCATAACGCGCCGCTTTCAACCGCGGCACGAATGTCTTGCGCCGCTGTCGCTGGCAAGACGGTATCGGCATGTAAAAACAGCAAAACATCCGCGTCTGCCGCCATGGCGCCCGCGTGCAATTGCAGTCCGCGTCCACGCACCGTTTGCAGGAGATTTAAAATCGGGCGCGCCAACGCCGCATCGCTGGACATGCATTTGCACACCGCTTCGATGCTGGCATCGGTGCTGCCACCGTCAACCACGACGATTTGATCGAAAGCATGTTGCTGCATAAGCTCGGTGAGATAAGTTTCGAGCCGCTCCGCTTCGTTTAGAACCGGAAGAATAAGCGCGATGGTGGGAGCATTGATGGACGACGTAGCGGAAGGGAACGACGAGATCGCCACGGGCGCGCCATCAAATCGAGTGACGATGCTTATTTTTCGCGTGCGCCATGCGCAGCAATTTAAAAATTACCAACAAGGGCAAGGACAGATGCATTATCAAATCGAAAATATCAATCGGGCGCGTCAGGCTTCCCGCCGTCAACATCTTCAGTTTTTGCCACAAATGCGGTTCGGGGAAAAACGGAGCCAGTCCTAGCACCAGCGCTCCCACGCCCAATGCCCACAACGGTATTTTATCGAGCCAATGCATTTATTTTACCGTGTGTTTTTGGATGAGCTCGATCTTATATCCATCCGGATCTTCGACAAAGGCGATTACGGTGCTGCCATGCTTCATGGGTCCGGCTTCGCGCGTGACCTTTCCACCGCGCTTCTTGATATCGTCGCAGGCGCGATAGGCATCGTCCACTTCCAACGCGACATGACCGAAGCCATCGCCCAAATTATATTGCGCGCGGCCCCAATTGTAGGTGAGCTCGATCACGGCCTGTTCCGATTCCGCTCCGTAACCGACGAAGGCGAGAGTAAATTGACCATCGGGATAATCCTTTTTGCGCAGCAGCTTCATGCCCAAGACGTCGGTATAAAACTTAAGCGAGCGGTCCAAGTCGCCGACGCGCAGCATGGTGTGCAGAACGCGCATGATTTTTAGGCGGGCCCAGCGGAGATAATATAGAAAATCGATTTCATGCCGCCAGTTTCGCACAGACGGCGGGGATTGCAAAATTACTTCTTTTTTTCCTTTTTTAAATTTAAACCGTGGGGCGATTCGCGAAACCATCTTTCGAGTTCCTCGGCGGTGATCGGCCGCGCCATGCAATAGCCTTGCGCGGCGTCGCAATGCAGGGACTTAAGCTGGTCCCAGGTTTCCATGTTTTCCACGCCCTCGGCAATGACGTTGAGTCCGAGGTTATGTCCCAAGCCGATAATCGAACGCACGATGACTTCGTCGTTTTTATTGTCCAGCATGTCATGCACGAAAGAACGGTCGACCTTGATTTTGGCGATGGGCAATTTTCTTAAGTAAGCCATGGACGAGTAACCGGTGCCAAAATCATCGATGACAATACGCACTCCCAGCTCGCTTAAGCGGGTAATGATATCCATGGCGCGCGGCGGTTCGAGCATGATGCCGAGCTCGCTCATTTCAAGCTCCAACCACGCGGGACTGGCGCTGGATTCATGCAAAACCGCCGCCACGTCATTGGGAAATTGCACGTCTTGCAAACTAGCGGACGAGACGTTCACTGAAATCGTCAAATCCCGTCCTTCATCGTGCCACCTCTTGCATTGCTTTAACGCCGTCGATAGCACCCAGCGCGTCAGCGGTTTAATGAGGCCCGACTGTTCCGCCATCTGAATAAAATCGCCCGGAAACATCAAACCATGCTCGGGATGTTGCCAGCGCACCAGCGCTTCCACGCCGCTGACACGTTCGCTGGCGAAATCGATTTTAGGTTGATAGTGCAAAATCAGTTGATTCTGAGTGATGGCTTTCATCAAATCTTTCTGCAAGCTGATTTGCCCCAGATTGCTTTGATCGAGCTCGGTGCTATAAAGCATGAAGCCCGATTTTGAGCGTTTGGCGGAGTACATCGCGATATCGGCGTGGCGCATGAGCACGGCGGAGTCGTTACCATCGCGCGGGTATAGAGCGATACCGAGACTGGTGCCGACGTGCAGCGTGTGACCTTCCAGCTCCATGCCTTTGCCGATCGTGTCGATAATTTTATTGGCGGCGGTGGCGGCGGTGCTCATGTCTTTAATCGTGGGCAAGATTAACGCGAACTCGTCTCCGCCCAAGCGCGCCACGGTGTCGGATTGGCGCAAGATGCCGCGCAACCGCGATGCGGTTTCCTGCAATACCAAGTCGCCGCTATGATGGCCCATGGTATCGTTGATTTCCTTGAATTTATTCAAATCCATCATCACCAAGGCAAACGGCCGGTTTTCACGTTGGCCGGTGAGCATGGCTTGCTCCAGGCGATCTTGAAACAGCGTGCGGTTAGGCAGCTTGGTTAACGAGTCGTGCAAGGCTTGATGCTCGATCTTCTGATAAGCATCGGTCAACTGCTCGGTGCGCAACTTAACGCGTCTTTCCAAATCCTCGTTAAGTTTGCTGAGCTCCTCCTCGGCCTGCTTGCGTTGATCGTAAAGCACGCGCAATTCCTTGGACATCTCATTGAAAGCATGCGCTGTTTGCGACAGTTCGTCTTTTCCGCGCACTTCGACTTCATAGCCCAATTCGCCCTTGGCAATTTTCAAGGTGGCTTGCTTTAGCGCGTCCAATCCGCGCGTTAAATAAAGACCGAGAAAAAACGAGAATAAAGCCACCACTAGCATTTCGACGATGGCGATGATGGTCGTGCGTTTACGCGCGGCCTCGAGCACCACGCGAATCTGATCCGTGGACACGCCAATTTCCACCCGTCCGTACTGAGTTTTATCAACGGCGATTTCCGCCTGCGCGTCCAAAACCGAATCGGTAATGTCCTCGAATGCTTGATCGGGACGAAACGGCCTTCCCAAGGCTTTCTCCTCACCGCCCTGGGCCAACACCACGCCACGCCGATCGAGCACGCGCGCATACACGATGCCCGGATTGGTCAATACTTCTTTAACAAAACTGTCGAGCGACGCCAAGTCGGAAGACAACACCGCGCTTTTGGTGATCGAGGCGAACAATTGCGCGGCGGTTTGCGCGCGCTTTTGCAGCTCGTCTTGATTCGAGGAACGCAACAAATTCATGCTGCTTAAAATCAATATAAACAACATCACCGCCTCGATAAGGGCGATGCCTAATATTGTTTTTAAGCGGAAGGACATGGCGTTAAAAAAATAAAATAAATTTTAATTCTTAGCTGTTTCTGGCGGCATTTGAATGTTCATCTTACGCACCACGTTGTAATCGGCGTCCTTGGCCGCGGCTATGCCCTTAAAGTTAAGCGCCTTGAGCAAGGGAGCGGCAGCCGGATCTTTATCCATCTGCAACATGGCTTCCTTTATTCGCTTCACCGCGTCCTTGGAAACGCGCGGATGTGCCGCGAACACGAAAGGAGGCAAGGAAGTGGTGCTCCACAAAATACGCAATTGATCGCGAATCTCGGGATCCATATTGTTAAACGTACGTAACTCGCCGCCGCCCGCGGCGTACAAACCCTTAGCGACGGCTCGATAGACTGAATCGTGGGAAGTCACGTAATTGGGTGTTACGTTAACTTTTAATTGTTTGAACTTTTGCATTGGCATCACTGTTGCTGTCAACGCCGTCGGTGCCGGACAAGCAAAGTCTTTGCTGTTAAGGTCAGCCATGCTCTTATAAGGACTGTCTTTACGCACCACCACGACGCCCGTTAAGGTTGCGTCCTTTTCCTGAGCAAACACGTCGTAACCGGCGGCTTTGTGAAATAGGGTGTAATGGTAAGGATTGATATACGCAATATCGAATTGACCCGATTTCATTGCATGCTGATACGTGGGTATGTCTTTCGATGTCTGAAACTGAATGGAGTAACCGCTTTTCTTGCCGAGGTACTCGAGAAAAGGCGTCCAACGCTTGGCCAATTCACTCGCCGATTGCTGCGGCCCGACACCGAAACCAACTATTTTGGATTCCGCCGCTTGCGATGACGTCACGCCGCTTATCAACATCTGCGCTGTCAAAACAAAAAATGCAAAATATTGCTTGAGCATGGCATCTCCCTTCCATGAGTTGCTTGGATTAACGATTCGCTTCATTAATTTCCCCACTTAACTCCGCTTGAGTAAAGTGACCATCGACATTATCGACTGAATACATACAAATTTCGGCCCAGCCATTTGGGCTGCACCTATTTAGCTTAAAGCATAGTCGTTTAGCGGCTGGGTAGCAGCCTTTTATGGCCGTATATAAGAGAATACAAAAATACCTAGGCCAACGCTCAAGTAATAAATAATAGCGGCGTAAATTCTCAGCATTTATGAGCAACTTTCATGTCTCTCCGTCGAGGACAGGAATACCGAAATTTTATTGAGGATTTTTCTTTAGCAGGTGGTCCGAAACAGTCAGTCCCAAGGCTCTAATATCGTCATAGTCCTTGTCCTCCGCCGCAGTGAGGCCATTCAAAGCCAGCGTCTTCAGCAAAGCTTGTCCCGCGGGATCGGCATCCATCGCCAGCATGGCGGCACGCAGACGCGCGACGACTTCTTTCGGCACGCGTTTGTGGGCGATAAAAGGATGGGGCGTGTAAGCGGGCGTGGTCCACAATATTCTCAGCTTCTCCCGCGCCACGGGATCCGCGGTTTCATAGGTTCTCATGACTCCACCGCCGGCTGGGTACAAACCATTGGCAACCGACAGATAAACCGAGTCATGCGAGATGACATACACGGGCTTGAAGGGAATCTTCTGCTTTTCAAGAAATCCGCGCGGAATAATGCTCGCGGCAATCGCCGCTGGGTCGGGGAAAGCCAATGTTTGATTGCGCAAATCTTCAAGACGTTGATACGCGCTATCTTTACGAACGACGATAATACCGACCAGTTTTTTATTCTTCTCTTTGGCAAACGCCTGATAACGAGCAGACGATTTATGAACGATGGTATACGTATAGGGACTGAGATAGGCGAGATCGTATTCACCCGCAACCAGACGCTGCTCAAAAGTAGGAATATCCCTGGCGGTTTCAAACTCGAGCTTATATCCGGTTTTCTCGCTCAGATAACGCAAGAAGGGTTCCCATTTTTTTACCAGCTCGGTGGAGAATTGTTGCGGAACAATGCCAAATGCGAGCTTGATCGGAACGGTGCTGTCGGCCGCTAAAGCCGTGCCTGAAATAAAAAGTAATCCAAACCAAATCCACCGCGGAATCGTCCGTCCAATGCTAGACATTTCGCCTCCCTGAATTACCTTGCGGACCGTCCCCTCAATCTCGCCACTTATCAAACCTTAGCCGTTAACGCCAATAATGCAATCAGGCCGAACTGCTTATTCAAAATGGCAAATATAATCGAGCAGATCGGTGACTTCGATTTCAAAATGGGAATTCGCGGGCACGGAAAAACTTTGGCCTGCTTGGTATTCAATCCATGCGGATTGGCCAGCAAGCTTCACCCGACAGTGGCCCTGGGATAATTCCATCAGCTCGGGCGCTTGGGTACTGAAGCGATAAGTGCCAGGAAGCATGACGCCCAAGGTCTTCATTTCGCCTTGACCCGTAATGATGGTGCGGCTAGTTACCTTACCGTCGTGATAGACGTTAGCCTTTTTTTTGATTTCGACGTTCTTGAAACTCATTTTTTCCTCCGCCGTTTGGCGGCGATGCGCATGCGTAGGGCGTTGAGCTTAATGAAACCTTCGGCGTCTTTTTGATTGTAGGCACCTTTGTCTTCTTCAAAAGTGGCGATGGTGGAATCGAACAAGCTGTCGCTGTCCGACTTACGCCCGACGACGATGACATTCCCTTTATAGAGCTTAAGCCGCACCACGCCATTCACGGTTTCCTGCGAGACATCGATCATGGTCTGTAACATCCTGCGTTCCGGACTCCACCAGTAGCCATTGTAAATCAGCGCGGCATAACGCGGCATCAAATCATCTTTAAGATGCGCCACTTCGCGATCCAAGGTGATGGATTCGATGGCGCGATGCGCCTTGAGCATGATGGTGCCGCCTGGCGTTTCGTAAGCGCCGCGCGATTTCATGCCGACGTAACGGTTCTCGACGATGTCGGTACGGCCAATGCCATTCGCGCCGCCCAATTTATTGAGCGTGGCCAGCACCGTCGCGGGGCTCATGGATTTGCCATCGATTGCGGTAATGTCGCCGTTTTTATAAGTCAGTTCGATATAGCTAGGCTTGTTCGGCGCTTTCTCAGGCGAAACCGTCCAACGCCACATATCCGTTTCCGGTTCGGACCAAGGATCCTCGAGAACGCCGCCCTCATAAGAAATGTGCAGCAAATTCGCGTCCATGGAATACGGCGACTTCTTGCCGCGCTTCATCTCGACGGGGATGCCATGCTGCGCGGCATAGTTCATTAATTTTTCGCGCGAGCTTAAATCCCATTCGCGCCATGGTGCGATCACTTTCACGTTGGGCTTCAAAGCATAATAACCGAGCTCAAAACGCACCTGATCGTTGCCCTTTCCGGTTGCGCCATGCGCGACGGCATCGGCGCCGACTTTGTTGGCGATTTCAATTTGACGCTTAGCGATCAACGGCCGTGCGATGGACGTGCCCAACAAATATTCCCCCTCGTAAAGCGTATTGGCGCGGAACATGGGAAACACAAAATCGCGCACGAACTCTTCTTTCAAATCATCAATGAATATTTCCTTGACGCCCATCTTCTTGGCCTTGGCGCGCGCTGGCTCCAGCTCCTCGCCCTGACCGATGTCAGCGGTGAAAGTCACCACTTCACAGTCGTAAATTTCCACCAGCCATTGCAAGATGACAGAGGTGTCGAGACCGCCTGAGTAAGCCAGAACTACTTTTTTAATTTTTGTCATATAGAACTATTTATGTATGAAGTTTAACCACGGAGGGTGCAGAGAACACAGAGATTAAAAAATTTATAATTATTTTCTCTGTGCTCTCCGTGGTCGATATCCTTAACTTATTTAGAAATTTTAGCCGTGCGGCGTAAGCGCGAGAGTAAACGCCGAGCCATTTCGCCGAACATTTCGGTTTGCGTCGGATGCGGATGGATGGCATGCGCCACCTGTTCCAGTGTCATGTCGCCCGCGATCATCATGACCGCCTCGCCAATCAAGGTATCGGCATGATCCGCCAGGAAATGCACGCCGACAATGCGATGGTTAGCTTTGTCCGCGACCAATTTGATCAGGCCGTCGGTCTCATCCGTGATCATCGCCTTGGCGTCGATGTTCATCGGCATTTTCACCTCCACCGCGTCGATGCCCTTGGCTTTGGCCTGCTCCGCCGACAAGCCGACGAAAGCCGCTTGCGGACGAGTAAAGATCACGCCGCAATCTTTATCTTGGTTGTATTCGGACTTCTCGCCCAAGATAGTCGCCGCAGCCACGCGTCCCTGATGGCCCGCGGTATGCGCCAGCATGTAACCGCCATTGACATCGCCGACGGCGAAAATGTGTGCCGCGCTGCTGCGGCATTGCTTGTCGACCGTGATCACGCCGCGATCCGCTTTCACGCCTGCCTTATCGAGCATCAGCGGTCCCAATATCGGACGTTTACCGGTCGCGGCCAACACGTAGTCGCATTTAAAGCTGGTGGATTTGCCGTCGGCACCGCTGTACATCACGGCCATGTTTCCTGGCTTGCCGCTGATTCTCTCGATCTTGGTGGCAGTCACGAGCTTGAGATTCTTTTGTTTTTTGTCGATGAGTTCCGCCAGTTGTTTGGCGATTTCGGGTTCGACTTCGGCTAATGGGCGATCCTTGGCTTCCAACATCAATACTTGTGTGCCGAAATCGGCGAAGATTTGCGCCATCTCGAAGCCGATGGCGCCCGCGCCGATGATGCCGAGTTTCTTGGGCGGATTTTTTAAACTCCATACCGTATCCGAAGTCAGCACGCCCTTGGAATCGGCGCCAGGAATCGGCGGCACCCACGGCGGCGCGCCCGCGGCGATAACGCAAGCGCCGAAAGTTACGCGCTCGGTTTTCTTGCCGTTGCCACGCAGCGGCCGCGCATGCGGATCGTTCTTGTTGCCCGAACTATCGATCACGATGCTGTTCGGCGAATCGAAATAAGCAAACCCTTGGCGCACGTCGATCTTCACGCCCTTGTCGGTTTTAAGCGCCATGTCGCCACGCGCTTCCAACACGCCGCGGCGCATTTTTTCCAACGACTTCCAATCGAGCTTGGGCTTATTGGTATTGAGCACGCCGAGATGCGCGTCGTGCGCGCGGTCGCGCACGCGATCGGCGCCAGCGCGCCAAGCTTTGGAAGGAATGCAACCGCGCCACAAGCATTCGCCGCCAGGCAAAGGTGCGTCATTCACCATCAACACTTTTTTACCGTGATCGGCCAGATCGCGCGCGCAATCTTCACCGCCCGGACCGCCGCCAATGACGACGACGTCGAAATCCCATTTACCCGCGACGATAGCGGAAGCACCAGCAGAAACTGCCGCTGGCGCGCCACCGCCGATCCAAGATTCCGGTTGTTCGACGAATTGCTTGAAGGTATTTAAAAACTTGGCGGCATCGGCGCCATTGACGATGCGATGATCGGCGGTCATGGTCACGGGCATGCCATCCGGGCCGGAAGTGGCGATAGCAAAAATCGCCGACGTGCCCGGCGGCGGAATCGCGTCAAAATGCATCACGCCGAGCATGCCCATGTTTGAGATCGTGAACGTGGGGTTGGAATATTCTTGCGGCTTCAGACGTTTCACGCGTGCGCGCGCCACTAAATCTTTCCATTCGGTATTCATCTGCTTGAGATTTTTATTCAGCACGTCGCGCAGCACGGGCACCACCAAGCCCATGCCTTCGGTTTCCACCGCCAGGCCGACGTCGATCTGACTGCGCTCGACGATGCGGTCTTCGTGTTGATACACCGCGTTGACGCGCGGAAATTTTTGAATCGTCAGCGCTGTCGCCTTGGCCAGCGCCACGGTCAACGAATAACCTTCTTTCTTGGCGGCGACGGTGAGGCGCTCGGGTTTAACGTTGACGGTCACGCGGAACAAAGGCATGGACAGCGAATATTCCATGTTGTGCGTCACCGCTTTTTCCATCGCGTCCATTGGCCGGCCAATGCCTGGCACTTGATACACGCGCTTGGCCATGGCCGGTGAAGCGTGCGGCGCGAGCAAATCGGTCGCGAGAATCATTCCGCCAGGGCCAGAGCCCGTAAGACTATTGATATCGATGCCGTGCGCGCCAGCCAGTTGACGCGCATACGGCGAAGCGCGACCGGTGCGTGGACGCGGCGCTGGTGTGGCGCCGTGCGGCATCGCGGGAATAATTGTTTTGGCTTTGTGCAGGCCTGAAGGCTCGGAATGGGTTTCCACCATCTCGGCCATTTCAACTACTTTTTTCGGCACAGCGCTCACGCTCAGCTCGCCGCCCTTCACTTCTTTTTTATCGGCGACGAGATAAGCAATGACTTCACCGACGGGTACTACCGCGCCGACCGCGGCCAGCGGTCCAGACAAGAAACCTTCGCGGAAAATTTCCACGTCCATGATCGCCTTGTCGGTTTCGACCGTGGCCACCACGGTGCCGCGCGTGATTGAATCGCCGACTTGTTTTTCCCAAGTCACCACCGTGCCCTCGGTCATGGTGTCCGAGAGCTTGGGCATTTTGATTGCGTAAGATTCCGCCATGTAAATTCCTATTAAAAAAATTCTTTTAAATTCTGCCCATCACCTTGAGCGCGGCTTGGTACACGTCTTCGGCGTTGGGAATCGCGGCCTTTTCCAAATTTTCCGCGTACGGCACGGGCACGTCGGCGGCGTGCACGCGCACCGGCTGGGCATCGAGCGCGAAGAAACATTCTTCGATGATGGTGGCGATGACTTCGGCGCCGACGCCAACAGGGCCCTCATCTTCTTCCGCTACCACCACGCGATGGGTTTTTTCCACCGAGCGGCGAATGGTCTCGCGATCCAGCGGCTTGAGCGCGCGCAGATCGATGACTTCGGCGCTGATACCGTCTTTCTCCAATTTCTTGGC